>WBZN01000096.1_pt1 | contig 135109 bp, 128 predicted proteins | sample 5204281 | NCBI WGS metagenome assembly WBZN01 (sample SAMN12344347, study PRJNA552823) | activated sludge metagenome | biome: Activated sludge suspended growth; feature: Nitrification reactor; material: Wastewater; isolation source: activated sludge from nitrification reactor of wastewater...
AGACCCTGCAAAACGAGTTTTATGCGAACGCCTTTCGACGCAAGATTTATCATTGCCTTGAGGAACTACAATCCGATGTCGATACTTGGATTCATCATTACAACCATGATCGAACGCATTCTGGAAAGCATTGCTTTGGTAAAACACCCATGCAAACACTTGAAGACAGCATTCCTTTGGCATTAGCAAAACAACTGAATCAGATTTTGCCGACGTCTGTTGCAGCCTCAACTTAGTCGGCCTGTCTGTCAGATCAAATGTCGTTCAGGGCATTTTATTAAATTTTATTAACCTAGCTGGTACACTCTTCGCGCGCTATTTGGTACCTTTTTATTCCGCCATTGACAACCGTGCGGATACAAGTCCAATGAACTGGTAGAACTGCTGGTTTTCTTTCTCCCGGGGTATAGCGGTGATTATGTGTATCACTGTCATCTCGTGGAGCATGAAGACATGGGAATGATGCTGCATTTCACACTACAACCCTGATGAAATAAGGTTTTTTGATGATGCTGCATAGAGAAAACACCATACTGGCACCATCCGGTGCCGGGTGGTTTTCACAGTTTTCGTCAATAAATCAGGATTGATTGCACCTTTACCCGGGTCAGCTATTTTTTAATCGTTCCTGAATTAATTTTCTGGACACCCGGTTTGCGTATAATAGGGGTCAGCAAAAAAAGTGTTTTTCCCCCTGTACCTTTTGAATACGGTTGACGATAAGTAAGTCCGTTCGACAACTGTCATAACGGTTTTTCGAAAGCAATTTCGGAATAGCTGTGATCTTTCTGAGGTTTTATCCAAACATTAACTAAAAAGGAAATACTTTTATGAGTGGCTATAACGCGGTGTTAGCAAGAAATACAGACAATGCTCCGAAAGGTATAGGACCGTATTCACAGACGGTTGCTTTCTCTCATTACAATAACTTTTCAGCCCAGTTACCTGTCGACCCCAAATCCGGCAAGCTGGTAGCCGGCGGCGTGAAAGAGCAGGCTGAACAGTGTTTCAGGAATATCAAGGCAATCCTGGACAGCATCAACCATGTTATGAGTGATGTGGTCAGACTTACTGTGTTTGTCACCAATATCAAAGATGTTGATACGGTGGATGAAGTGTATAAAACATACTTCCAGACCTACGTCCCTACACGGACAACCGTCGCAGTTACCGCGTTGCCTCTGGGCGCCCTGGTACAAATTGAAGCGCTGATTTCAAACGGTGAAGGCACCATTCCGAATGCACCACAGGCAGGTGACCTCATCAAGCTTGTAAACAACACGCACAATGCCCCGATCAGCGCGCTCTCTACGCAAACCGTTTCCTTCTCTCACTACAACAATCTTTCCGCTCAAATAGGTGTCGATCCGAAATCCGGCATTATGGTGGCTGGCGGTGTGAAAGAACAGGCCACACAGTGTCTGAAAAACATCAAGGCAATTCTGGAGAGCATCGATGTTCCTTTTGACGATATTGTCAGAGTCACTGTGTTCGTCAAGAAACTCTCGGATATGGCAGCCGTAGATGAGGTATACAAGACGTTCTTTCCGGATTCGGGTATTGCCAGGACCTTGGGATATCTTCCCGCACGGACGGTAGTCGAAGCCTCGGCCTTGCCGATGGGCGCCCTGGTGCAAATGGAAACGGTTGTTTCGCACGGAGATGGTACACCTCCGCAGCTTGTCGAAGACAGACACGGAATCGTCATAAAACCAAACAATACGGACAAGGCACCGAAGAACCCTCTGTCCACCCAGACGGTAGCCTTCTCCCACTACAATCACATTTCTGCACAATTACCTCTGGACCCGAAAACGGGTAACAAGGTGGCTGGCGGCATAAAAGAGCAGACTGCACAATGCCTGAACAACCTCAAGGCAATTGTGGAAAGTATCAATCACGCCATGAGTGATGTGGTAAAGATCAATGTTGCCATCAGAAATATCAGCGATATTGCTGCCATGGATGAAGCGTACTCAACATTCTTCCCCGGTGGTGTTCCCGCAAGAAGAGTGGTAGGTGTATCCGCTTTGCCTGGAGATGCCTTGGTCCAGATTGATGCTGTTCTATCCAATGCGGAAGGAACAGCTCCCGCGAAATAGCACATCCTGATCGTGAAAAAGGGAGTCGGGAGTGTATGTTCCCGACTCCCTTTTTCTTTTATTCTCCCCGGATACTGAATTAACCTGCAACAAATTACGAGTGGGGCAAGGGGTGTCAATCAACACCCAAAATTTACCAGGTATCAACATCCAAAAGTTTCCAGTTGTGATACTAAATTTTAGTTGTTGAGCGCGTTATTACGGTGTTTAAATCGATAGGAATCGTTACCGGTTTCAAGGATGTCACAGTGATGCGTGATGCGATCGAGTAAAGCGGTTGTCATTTTTTCATCACCAAAAACTTGTACCCATTCAGCAAAGTCGAGATTTGTAGTAATGATCAGAGAAGTTTTTTCATACAGTTGACTGATGAGGTGAAACAGCAAAGCACCGCCGGACTCTGGGAAAGGCAGATAGCCCAGTTCATCAAGGATGACGGCGTCGATCTGGATGAGTCGCTTGGCAAGCGAGCTGAATTTGCCTAACTGTTTTTCTTTTTCCAACAAGTTAACCAAGTCAACGGCATTATAGAATCGCACACGTTCTTCCTGGTGAATAGCCGAAACTGCCAAGGCGATTGCCAGATGGGTTTTACCGGTTCCGGTACCGCCGACAAAGGTGAGCTTGTTTGCTTGCTCCATGAAATCGCCGTTGGCCAGTTGCTCAATACGCTCCCTGGTCAGCGGGTTTTCTGCCCAGTCGAAGTGGATCAGGTCGCGGTGATGAGGAAATCTGGCGGCATGCAGCTGATAGTCCAAACTGCGCGCCTTGCGATCTGTCTGTTCAGCAGCAATCAACCGGTCCAGCCAGACTTCAGGCATCACCGACTTCTGGCGGGAATTGCCTTCGGCTTGCCATTCCTGCCAGGCAGCAGCCATACCATGCAGATGGAGTGCTTTGAGCTGCGCGTAACGGTCAGTGATCATTGCGCAATTTCCGCAAATTGCCGTAGCGGCTACAGTCCGCTTTCGGTTCGGTCTGTAGTCTGGGTACGGATAACGCGCTTAATCGTTTGGGGCGCGCTGTTTCGCTTAAACGGCGCATTTCATTCATGACAATGGCGGCAGCAATAATGCCGGTTTGTAGGGTTAAATCGCAGGCAACTTCGAGTGTTTCAAACCCTGTGTCGCCCAGCGCTCTAGCCATTAACAGTAATTCGACAAATGCCCGGTCGCCTTTGTCCTGCTTCAGAATGGGGTCGCGAACTACTCGAATGGATGCTGGCAAATCCCACTGTTGGAATGGCGCTCCATGGCGTAGTGCGCCAGGCTTCTTTTCCAGTACCGACAGATAATGCCAGCCAAGCATTCAGTTCAGCGAAATCCTTGAAGCGCGGCGTTGGCGTAAACAGCCATTCCCTGACATTACCCACCTGGTTTTCAACCTGACCTTTCTCCCAGCCGGATTCCGGTGTGCAAGCTACCGGTTCAAACAGATAATGATTCGCCAGGGTTAAAAAGCGTCGGTTAAACTGACGCGACTTGCCAACAAATATCGCATCCACAATCGTCTTTGGATTATCGTACATCATCCGTTTAGGCGCGCCACCAAAGTGTCCAAACGCCTTGATATGCGCGTCAAATACCATTTCTTGTGTTTCGCGTGGATAATGGGCAGCTAAAAACATCTGCCGACTGTAAGCTAATCGGAAATGTGCAACCTTGATCGCCTGCAGCACACCACTCAATATGACGTATTCATGGCTCCAGTCAAATTGACAGGTTTCACTTGCCGGAAACGCCAAAGGAACAAAAGCTTGGGTTGTCGCTGGCCGGTGCGATGCTTGTCGCTTCCAGTCTCGTACAAACCACTGTACGGGACCATAGGAGCCTTGATAGCCTTCGACCTGTAAACATTCATACAAACGTTGTGCAGTTCTGCGTTGGCGTCTAGGCAACTTTGCATCAAACTCTAGCCAACTGACCAATTGTTGTTTAAAAGAACCCAGCTTCGGTGTCGGCTGAACGTTACGCTGATAAACGGGTTGTTCCTGACTCTTTAATGCCCTCCGCACTGTCTGCCGAGAAAGATTAAGACGCTTGGCGATCTTGCTGATACTTTCTTCATTTATAAAATAACATCGCCTGATTTCGGCTATTTGCTCCATATCGATCACTCCAGGTTTCTCCGGATAAATACCGAATTTTCTCATTAACAAGCTGGAAACTTTTCAATGTTGATTCCAACTCCTCCCTGGTAATTTTTGCATGTTGATTAACAGACTTCAGAACTAATTGCATTAGAATGATGGAACGATATTGACTGGAAAAGAAAGAAAATTAAGATTAAAAAGGCACATACTTATGCTGCCAAAAATGACGAATCCACAAAAACAAAATCAAGTAATCGAGAAATAGACATGCTTCTGCATGTGGAGACTGCACTGATCAATCAAAAGCTACATACGCTATTACAAGGCGGGAAAGTGTTCTTAAATCCGCGCACCAGCAAATAATGGACTGGCGACCAACAAGTCAGGAAAGGATTCTGGATTCCATTATTGAAAAAAGCCGGAGTCCGTTACAGAAATCCGTATCAAACACGTCACACTTTTGCGAAGGCGGGATTCGAATCCGCAGTTTAAATAAATAATATATTATTTATCAATTAGTTATAGTTTCAATGTTGCCCATAAATAAGCATAAGTTGGCATGTTTTGGCATGGTTTGGGCAACATTCAGGGCAACATCTTTTTGTGATTAACAGAGGATTTTCGGTTTGTCTATTTCAATTAAAAACAACAATTGCTCAACGATCTAAATAAATAACTCTGGATGGCTGCTGACAAACTGTATTTCAACCTCGATACTTTTCAATGTTGATTTCACTATTTCCCTGGTAATTTTTGCACGTTGAATAATAAACACTAAATCCGCAGCCAGTTCGAAAACGTTTTGGAATTTAAATCACGCCTCTTAATTATTATTCTGCATCGTCACCCATGTCTTTTCCTCTATCCAACCTCAATTCATCGAGTTTATTTCGGTAAGATTCGTCAAAACAATACTTTCTTCAGAATCTATAAAATCTAGAATAGAGTCCTCCTTTGCTTTTTAGTACCATTTTCGTTTTGAGAAGATCTAAATGATTATCCACAAAATCCGTGGATGATGATGTGGATAAGTACGCTAAATTGAGCATTGGTCATGTTTATTTCAGGTGCCCAAAGATTGTCATTCAAGTTTTAACATTTTTGATCGAAACCAATACTGATAGAGTCACTTAATGCAATAGAAAAGTGAAGGCATAGTGCATTCCCGTATATATCGAGTGTGCTTTTCTATTTGATCGATAATTTGAGCTAACTTGATAGTAATAGAAAAAACAATGGCAAGAAGAAAGAACAGTCTGATAGAAGATCTGCTTAATTTCGCCGCCGCATTTCCGTGGTGGGCAAGTACCACTTTAGCGATTATTTCTTATGTTGCATTGAGTCATTACGCTGTTCCCGATTCGCAACTGGTGAGCATTGTTCCAGGACAGATCGGGCACATGGTTGTTGAGCAGATCAGTCGAACTTTTGCTTTATACGGACAATACATTTTGCCATTTCTATTCCTGATTGGCACGGTAACCTCAGTTCTTAAAAGACAAGAACGCAGAAATCTCATTCAAAGGGGTAGTAATAAAAATTATAGTAATGCCCTACAGAATATAACCTGGAAAGAGTTTGAGCTACTCGTTGGAGAAGCTTTCCGGATGCGCGGATTTTCGGTTACTGAAACAGGTGGGGGCGGGGCTGATGATGGCATTGATCTAGTGCTCAGGAAAGATGGCGAGAAATTTCTAGTCCAATGCAAACAGTGGCGAGCTTACAAGGTATCCGTCAATATCGTGCGTGAATTGCTTGGCGTGATGATAGTGAAGGGAGCTGCCGGTGGATTTGTTGTTACTTCTGGCGTTTTTACTACGGAAGCACATTTATTTGCGAAGGGACAAAATATCGAATTAATTGATGGAGCCAAACTTGCGGCGATGATAGAGAAAATTCGCGGAGCTTCTTCTTTCGATACTTCCGCAAAATACAGTGATTCCCTACCATCAGAACTACCCGCTACAGCGATGGTTACACCGCATTGCCCTCAATGCGGCGACATAATGGTGAAACGAGCTGCCAAAAAAGGTGTGAATGCCGGTAGTGTATTTTGGGGATGCCCTAGATTCCCAAGGTGTCGTGGCGTCAGATCTGTTGATTAATGTGAAGAGCAAATAAAATTCTTCATTGACATCAATTTTGACTAGAGGGCGCATTGATCAACTATCCAGCGCTGAATTCATGAATCAGGCATACGATTTTATTTTTATGGGCGGTACAGGGATCAGAAAAACCCATCTGGCGATTTCTTTGGAGGTTTCAGCGATCCATCAGAGAAAACACGTACTTTTTTATTACGCCATTGATCTGGTCAATAAATTATAAAAGAAAAAACAACTTGATAAATCGAATTCAATTGTCCTGTCCTGAACGAAATTTGATCTGCTAGCCATTCATCTATTACATTTTATTGGTTAAATTATCTGGGATTTTCTTTGAATTGCGCGAGCTTTAGATAATCCTTGAATAGAAAGACCAACTATTGCACTTTCTGCAACAGATGAGTTTATTGCTTTGAAACATAATGATGCTGCTAATCATCCTCGGGTAACAAGTAAACGGATCAGATTAAGAACTTGCCCCAGTATTCCAGATTTTTCTCCGATCTAACTCGATATAAGGGACCGGATGAGACAAGCACTGCGAATTGCTTTCTCACCTACACTTGCTCTAATACACAGAGCTCTTCCTGAGATGTCCTTAAACTTATCAATCCCAATGGATCATCCTCGCCTATCAATGTATTTATCATCGATTCTATTCTATCAGTATCTTTCCTCAGGCCTATAGAAAAATTTAATCCCTTATTAATCAGGTCATTAGTTTAAATAGACAAAGAAAAAGAAAATGACTTTCGCACTTGCGTCTTAATCCCTTATTAATCAGGTCATTAGTTTAAATCATGGAGTGGTCAGTATTCAGAGCAATTAATGATGTCTTAATCCCTTATTAATCAGGTCATTAGTTTAAATTTACTAAATGCGGCATTGAAGTCAATTTCTTTCGTCTTAATCCCTTATTAATCAGGTCATTAGTTTAAATAGCTCGATTCAATTTTTCTTTAATTCTCATACCCTTACAAATGGAGTTGTCAAAAAATTTCATTTCCTAAAAGCTACTTTGCCACGAGTAGCCAATTTACTAAATGCTGCCGCAAATGCTTCAATTCCGAATGGCAACATAAAGCAATATTGAGCTCCTTAGCACGAGCGCGGCTGGTTTTATCAAGATTATTGAAACTGACCAGCATGGCGCGCCCCTGCAGCCCCCCCATTAGATCACGCAAGCTATCGAGTTTATACAGCATATCCGCATCCTTTTCAAAGTGCTTCGTTTTACATTCGATCAGATGCAGGCGGTTGGCATAAATCAGGCCGACATCGATTTCATTTTTTACCGTGGTCTTCCCCGCCGGATGACGTCGGATGACAATATTGCATGCCATATCCTGGATGCCGCATTTTTGTTTCAGCAGAAAACACGCAGCATACGCATGCATCTCCAGCCAACCCCCGTTGGCGATGAATCGCGCTTGTTCACTAGGAAAGTTAATCATTCGCTGATCTAGACTGCAAATGCCGGCATTCTCGAATAATTCCAGCAATTCCCATAACATCGGGCGGGATTGACGGGTGTCATTGATTCTGGCGTTTAGTCGCGGATTATCGGCGGCCTGATACGCCAGATAATTCAGCGCGCCCAGTTCATCGGAATAACGATCGATACCGGCCAACAATTGGTGGGTCAGTTCCCGAATTGCTGACGGCACACTTTGTGTTTCAGGGGGAATATCGACCTGATCAGCACCATAGGCCATTAGATAATCCTTCAGTTTCAGCCGGTCGGCCAGCTCGTGCGGCGGAAGTTTCGGCGACAACCACAGCAACCGATCAAGTCGGGGATGCACATAATAAATCGGTGCATTTGCCGAACGAAAAGCCTCACAGGTGGCGATACTCATTAGCTTGGTACCGCCGGTGGCATTGAGTGCGATACCACCATCTGGGTAATGGCAGAGAATGTCGAGAACTGTCTCGCTGATCTGCTCCGCATCCCACGGATCCGCGATGGCGCAGGTTTCAACACCGATTCCGCGCGGTTTGAAAATATTTTCCAACGCCCGCGCCCGTTCCTGCATATCCGCACTGACCAGCATAACGACTTTCTTCGGCTTGACGGCATCGTCCAGCATGGGGGTGATGTTGGGAATGGGTTGAGCGGAGACAAGGATGAGGTGAGTGGTGAATTTCATCGGATTTGCAGTACTGCATGGATCGGCGGTTTAGCCGGGATAATCGTCCGGGAGCTGTGCCGGCAGGGTTTTGATGCCGGACTTAGCCGTTTCTTCCAGAAGCATGGGTATGAATTGACTTCCGAGCCATGCGTAGATGGGTTGCCACTGACTTTGTTGAATGAGCGTAAAACCATGTGCAAGTATCGAAGTATTTCGTATTTCGATGTGGCCGCGCAGGGCATTTTCTTGTTGAATAATAAAGTCCGTCGCGGGTCCTTTGATATGGTGTTTGACCAGCTGCCAGGCATTAAACAATCCCGCTTGCCACTGGCCTTTGCGATTTTGCATCAGGGTCAGGTGAGCAGGAATTTGCTCCGGTATCACATTGCCGGTTTCTATATTTACTCGTGTTTTTAACAGCCATTGCGCGCTCCATTCAATCAACCGGTAGATGCGCGCAACAGCGTCGTCATAGCGGCCCTGAGCAGCTCGGCGCTCGGCATTGCGGTAGAGGTCGAACATCCGGGCGGCATCGCATTTTTCAGTACTTTTGCCGTTGAGCTGTTTTGCGTTACCGATGTAATGCTTCAAATGATCCGGCAGACTCGGTGCATACGATTGCAGGATGCTGAGCGCCTCCGCATGATTAAAATTATCCCATTCGGCGAAAGCGCGGCTCAGTTCACGAAAGCGCGTATATTCATCCCGCAGGCCACCTGGCGGTTTGAGTCCGACCAACCCTTCCATCGCCTCGCTGTAGGCGTAGCGCTGCCATGCCCGCCGGTAAGGTTCGGTTAACCGCCGGTAACGCACCCGCTCGCAATCCGCTTTGTCGGGAAACTGCGAGCCATCCTGTACCTTGATCAAATCGGCGCGACTGCCGGTAACAAGTTGCAAGTCAATTTCAGAAGTTTCCACCACAGCCATCACCAGTCCTGCGCTCATCGACTTGGTGCCACCGGTATAATCGGCCACTATTCGGGCATCCGGAAAACGGCGGCTGATGCCATCAATCGCGGTAATACAATCCAGATAAATGCGGTCAAGATTGTCCGACATCGTTAGCACAACTTCATATTGACCAGCTTCCAAACCGGCCTGGGTAAGAATATTCGGTAACGTAGGTTTGTCGTCAGCAGGATGGGGGGCTTTGATACAATTACCTTTGCCCTCGATCTGAATTTTTGAACCCGCCTGTCCTGTCGCCGGATCCTTATCGGTACAGATAAACACCACGAAATCCGGCCGCAAATTATTGATCGCGGTAACGATAGGTTGATGGCTGCCGCCGACGGTACAAATGAGGATTTGGGTCATGTTGTCTGATTGAAGAGTTATTTACAATGCAATTATTAGGCTGTGGTTTACCAATTTGAAGTTATAGCATCGTCAAGGGTTTTAGCAGTTCCTTAGCTTTTTTGTTATCCGCTGCACCAATATATTGCACGATACTTTTTGCCACCGCTAAAAGTTCCAACCTGCTGTCATTCGGCCAATCAGCGGCTTGTTCGATTAATTTGCGCAAATCGCTATAAAGCTGCCCGCCGATTTGCTCCCGTACTTTGTTGGCTTGTTTCTGTGCTAATTGCTGGTGCAAGCCTTCAATCAGCAGTTGTTCCGGCGACATCGCCTCGCGGCGTTGCTCTTCGGCCTGCTGCTCGGCAATCCGGGCTTGTTTTTCTTCGAGGTGGCGCTGCCGCTCAATGGCTTGCTGCTTCCGGTGCTGTTCTGTCGCCAGACGTTCTGCGGCACGTTTCTCAGACCATTGCTGTGCTTGCACGTGCTGACTACGGCAGAGCCCGGCGAGCTCCGGCCAGTCATTGACCGGTGTATTACCGGGGTGAATTTCGATCAGTAACCAGCCGAAGGGGAGCAAGCCGGTGTGCTGTTTGGGATCATTGGCGGCCAGCCAGAGAGTCTTGGGCACATCGGCGTATTCCGGTTGTTGCCCCTTACCTTTCATGATTTTAATATTGCCATTGCGCGCACCCGATACGGTGACGGCTTCCGCGCCGGAATGCCGCCCAATGCGCAACAAGAATACTTTACCGGTTTTGATACGCTCTTGCGCCATCGCGAGTAGCTCGGCTAATTGTTTCAACCAATTGCCGTCACCATAGCCTCGTTCTTGCAGTAATGTACATTCGGACTTCAGTTGCGGCAAATAGAAATGATTGCAGGCCATTGCAATATTGGTGATCGAAAAACGTAACGATTTGGCTGGTAATTTTTTAGATGCTTCCAGGCCGACATGCTGAATCGTCATCTGCCCATTGAAGCCGTTACCGTAAAACGCCGGCACGCATTCCAAGATTTGATACAGGTTCTCGCCCATAGCCTGGCGCAAAGTCCCATTCTCATCGACCACCGGTGATTTTTTACGATTAACCGCCAGATAAATCTGAGTTGCTGGTAGACACTGCGAGGTATCCCAAGCCGCATCACCAAGCTGAATCAAACGCAATGGATCTTGCTCCAGCACTGGCCTACCGCGTTCAGGATCGAGATACTTAAACAGGCGTCCCTGAAATTCGTGTAAGCCCTTGCGTTCGCTTGCTCGCTCACCTTGATTGACTTGGTTCAATAAAGCTGTTCGTATCGCTCCTTTAATCGATGAACCGAACAATACTGGTTGCCGATTGACCGGATTGCAGGCGGTACGGTCGATTTCCAGCTTATTCAGAACCTGGCTGCCGCCACTTTCGCGATTGGCGGTTTGTCCGACTCGTTTGCCGTATAAATCCGCTACGCCGTCCAATACCGGTATTGCGTTGATCGACCAGGGCTTGAGTCTATCGCGGCGCTCGTAAAAAAAGCGCTGTACGGCTTTCAGCATGTCTTCGTTGGCTCGTGCATTGACGATTCTGTTCAGTTCGTTGCGGTCGGTTTCGGTTAAGGCCGCCAAAGCGCCGCCGGTATCGAATTCGTACAGCGTGCCATCGTCGATAACATAGTTGGTGGGCTCGTAACTGTCGCCGGTGCCGATATGGATGGGCGACAAAGGCGTGTAAGTCAGGGTGTGGTGTTGTAAAAAAGCGCTCATGTTTGTTCCTGGATATCGAGATGAATGCCGATAATGGGGGCATAGCCCTGATGCACAGTGGCGGGAAGCGTTTTCGACAGTTGATCATTACCGCCGACGCCTTGACCGATAAAACCGGTTGTAGGTGACTGGGCAGTAAACACGGCGGCGGTCTGCGCCAGCAACACAGGGTTTTTGAATGGCTTACCTTCCTTATGAACCGCAATATCGCCATGACGACCGAAGCGGGTGAACAGTTGATAAAAGCTGTTTTTGCCGTCAAATCCTAATCCTTGCGGCGCGCATGGGGCCAGTGTCAGGCTGGCATTGGCTTTTGCTTGGTCGGGCAGCGTAGTTTCCACAAACCCGGAAACCGAGAATTTACCCAGACCGATACTGGCGTCGCGGCCAAAACCAATGCCTCCAATGTCTTCCAGACATTGGAGGCAATCGTCCTGACTCAAGCGTTCAGTATCCAGTAACAGATAAATCGCCCATGCAATGGAGGTTAAGAACCATTCCTGTTCGATGCTGTAGGGCGCAAAACCGCCTTCACCGGTCGTATTGGTCTGACGATTGATACTGTTGTGCGGTTGCGGGTGCTTTTCACTGAGTGCCAGTCGCAACAATGCATCGTTCTTACAATCGCTCTTTTCCTGGGTACGGCGGGCGACGGTTTTGGCGTCGACGGCATGGCTTAGCCAGTGGTTTACCGGTTCGACAATGGCAGTTTCCGGCAGCCAGCAGCGTTTTTTGACGGCTTTTCTGTCTAAACCATCAATTTTGCCGTAGAAACGTCCGGGCAGTTTCGGCAGCGGCAGATAGCCCTGTGGAAAGGCATCCGATACCACGGCAAAAGGCTGGCCGCTCGTATAGCCGTTCAATAGCCCGGTCAAACGATTTTCACCCGACCGATTTCTGATTGCCCAGCACAGTTGGCCGAACAGGGTGTCGCCTTTTAATGGCGTGGCGAAAGCCGATTTCAAATTAAGCGTGATTCGATAAGTTTTCATCTCGCTTTCCATTGGGGTGCGTTGATGGATTTAACTCTGACCATTCCGCTTGAGTCAGGGGCCAGATTATGATTTCCACTGGCTGGTGACGCAATTCTTCCGCTGTTGGGCGCATCCTGGTAAATTTTGCGTACCAGCTTCATCTTGCCTCCCTTAGGGATTAATCGTTTCAAGTTTGTCCTGAATGGATTGATCGTCCAGTTTCAGGCCAGTGAATTTGATTTTGCCGTAACCACGCGAACCGGAACCGCCCAACCCGGTTAATTCCAACAGTTTCAAACCCTGCAGCACGGTAACCAATAAATCCTCGCTATCATGGACACGGATGGTCAGATTGAAATCGAATTTCGCGGTGGCCGGAACGCGTTCAGTGTTGCGAGGGTGTTCGGCTACACCACGAATGCGGTCAATCATGTTTTCCATCTTGGTTTCAGTGAGAGGCAAACTTTTAACATCCCTCATTTCCGTTACCCAAGCTTGATCGAGAGAACAATCCCAAAACGACAGGCGGCTGGGGCCGATTTTCTTCACTAGATCATCGTTATTGTTGCTGTCAGGTGCGCCACCGAACAGGCGAATTAAGTTTTCAGCTTTTTCTCTATCGCCATTATTTATATCGTTCAGATGCTTAAAGCTCAATGGTTGGCCTCGGGTAATCTCGACTACGCCCAAATGCCATTCCAGTAAACTGCGCATCTTGCCCTTGATGCTCGAACCGGGAATATAAGGCTCTTGATTAATCGGGTTTTTGATCACTGGATTATCGGTGCCACCGATGTGAATTTCGGTGTTGCCGCTACCGATGTGCAGACCGCTCAGGAGTTCGATTTGTCCGGTGAGTTTTTGAATTTTGGTGAGTTGCATTTCTGACTCCTTATTCTTTTGGTCTTTTTTCTTTGTAAAAGCCCATGAAGGCTTCCATGAACAGTTTGAAGTGGCGTAAATCATTGGCTGTTTCCACTTGTTTCAGACAATCAGCTATTAACCTGACATAGTTGTCATCTACCAGTTTTCTTCCCAGTGCATATGCTGTTTTAGCGTTGATCATACGAACGAATGGCAGATATTCTGAGAATTTGTTGGGATTGAGACTGACTTTATTCTCCCACATGACGATTTCATCGTAGAAGCGGCGAAGTTGAGTCGGCTTGTTGCTGTTTTTATTTTCGGCGATCTTTTCAGCTGCGTTCCTCGCAACGTTATCGAATAAATCAGAGGCGATGTTTTTAATCAATACTTTTGAAGTGTCGATAGGCGTCGATTGTCTATCTTCGTATCCACCACGGTTTTGGCCTGTTCTTGATTGCGATTGGGATGCCATTTAATTTCTCCTTCGGTTGAAAAATCTAGTTCGACTGATATAACGATGTTTTCAAATGCTGCATCAGTCACGTTGCTGGTACAAATGACAAAACAACGCGACACGATAATTGCCGCCATACTTTCCAATACCGGCAATAGCAATTTCCCGTGCAAGCTCGGCTTGCCGGATTTTTCGCTGGTCTTTGTCGAGTTTTTTGTTACGTTCCAGCATTCGTGCGGTGCGGTAAGCAAAATAGCTGTGCCAGAGCGCATTTTCCGGTTTTTCACCAACCTTCTCCGCCATATCGATCAAGTGTAACAAGCCATAGACGTAGCCGGTGCTCAAAGCATTCTCCTCAACCAGGCTTTGAAGTCTCGACAAACGCTGCGTAAATAATTCCTGAAACTCATCCCAAGACATGGTTTGTCTGAAACAGGTCACGGCATTTTTCGGCGGTATATCGGCTTTTTCAGGATTATGTGCCTTGGCTTGCTCCAGCGCCTGCTCCGCCAGATCGCCGATTTGATTGATCGGTAATCCCGGTTTGGTGGTGCTGATGCCTGCGGAAAAGTGTACACCGGTATTGTGCGTCACATAATCTTGAAAAGCTTGTCGCATCCTTTCCGCTAGTTTGATCTGCGATAACCACGGACCAATTAGGAAAAAATCGTCGCCACCGGCGAATACGGTGTAAGCATCAGGGTATTCACGTTGGCATAAACAAGGCAGATAAACCGCAAAGAAATTATTAAGCTGACGAGATAAGGCGGCGGTTTTGCTGAAGCTGGCATCATCACCGAGACCGGATTCAAAAATGCTACCCAGATTATCGACATCACCTTTTAGAGTGGATAAAGCGCTGATACCGATCCATCTGTCTTCTTTGTCTGGATCAGGCTGCCGATCCTTGCAAGCCAGATGATTCAGGGTTTTGGCGGCATCAATTTCAAGTTTTTCATCGATGCCAATGTATTTACCCCATTGTTCTTCCAGTAAGTCTTTTTTCGCCGCAGTCGGTACATAGGCGTTGATATTGCGGCGTGCGTAGCCGTTCCACAATGCAATATCGCCGGATTGCGGCAACGAGAAATCCCAGGCGCGCAGTAAATTGCCGGATCTGGCTTGTTCGCCGAATTTTCCGTGCCCGTCTTCGTTTTCGGCAAAGCTAACGTAATAGCCAAATACCGGTGTCTGCAATGCACTGGTCATGTTCAAGGAGTGACGGGTAATCAGAATCCGTTGCCGACGTGTTAGCCAATGGCCGATTTTGATTTGATCCCACGCCAGTTTGGATATGAAGGCTTCATCGTCGAGTTGCTCGGTGGCTGGTGAACGGCCGTCGATCTTACATACACCTTTTTCGTTATCGAAACTATTGAGAAAGTCGTTGAATACGATGGAATTAGATGCTTGATCGCATAGACCGAAACGTTGGCATTTTTTGATTTCCATTTGCGCAAACAGCTTGTCAATCAGTTGACGATAGGGACTTTTCTCGTTCGTTTGATTACCGGTTTTACGGCGAAAATCATTGCAACAGGCTTCTGTCCAGGCCAGACCAACACCGGCCTGACCAAAACTATGCGTCAGAAACCATTCATCAAGTTCATTCTGCACCTGTTTCAGTTTGTTCTTAGTTTGATCAGTATTCGGCGCGACAATCATAAACTTGCCGGCCGCATTGATGACCTGACTGGTGGCGGGTAAATCCAGGATATCCAGCACTTTGAGCGCAGCGCATTCAGTCAGTAGCGACACGTAAAACGACCGGCCGCGCAACAGCTTGGCTGCACGCTTGCTGGTTTCGCCGCCACTGGCGAAGATGAAATCCTGAATACCGAAGAAATCGCCTTGCACAAGCAGGAGTTTTCTCTCTCTCCAACTTTCTGCTTGGTCGCTCAGTTGTTTGCGAGCATTGTCATCAGTTTGTCCATGTTCACTGTGATAACGCCACAGCGCAGTCGCCAACGCCGCCGTAACCCGCGAGTGGTCGTACAGCGAAACATCCGGTCGCACATTGAAGGCCGTTGCGGATGGGATGGCATGGGTATAAACACCCCACACCGTTTCGAAATGATCTAACCACAGCGACCAGTTTTGGCGGTGCGATTGCGGTATTTTCTGCAACGCTTGGGTAAATTTGTTCCAAAGCGCAAGATATTCCTGCTGTGCTTCATCTTTATCATTATGCTCGTAGTCCTTCGCTTCAACCGGAAAAATACTATCTGGCGATAGCGGCTTGAGCGGATAACGATAAACGAATTGCTGCTTATCCAAATCTGCTTTGTGGATTTGCTCAAATAGCGTCAACTGCCGGGCGGTATAATGATTTTTCCCTGTTACCGTGCCTTCTTCGGACTGGTTATATTGTTCGAATTCCTCACGGTCAAAACCTGAAGCTACCCGATCTGCCGTAGCAATGATCCATTGCAGAAAAGTTACTGGTTTATGATGCATTGCGGCAGCGTTGATGAACGAATCATCGGCATCTTTGGTTTTCCAGGAGCCGAAAGGCGCGAAATCAGTGCCGGTTAAATCAGGCAAATAATCTTCGATCAAATCCATCGCCACGCCGGTATAGGCGGCATGAACATGGGTAAATCGAACATTTTTATCATCAGTATATTTTTTTTGTCTGGGACAATACAAATGCTTGTTTGCTTCTATAACTTCCTGGTTATTGGATATTCTTGCACGCTCGGCAAACTTGCCCAGATCATGCAAAAACGCCGCCAGCGCAATGCGGCTGGATTGTTCCAGCAAAGAAGTTATACTCATCCAATAGCCTCCTGTCGAATTTCAATTTGATTTTGTTCCAACGCGATCCGATACTGCGTCCTCGGCCGCTTCCCTTCCGCCTCAATCAAATACGGCTGCGCTGCGTAAGCCAGGGTTTGTGTCAGCATTTTGTTGATTCTGGATTTTCGCTGCTCGAAAAAGGTTTTGCTCATGCCATCCTTCAAAGTATCGATAGTGCGGTCGGCGCCGCCGAGTTCGCCGTTGATCCGGCGGTAGTGTTGTAAAAACTGGCTGGCATACGTTTCGTCCGGTGCGCCGTCACTGGGACAGCTTGGCGCAGGAAGGCCGGTTTGCTGGCGATCGAGCAGCCAGAGATAAAACGCCAGATCGGCAGGGGTGAGCTTGACTGGCTTGCCGTGAGCGATGAATTGGCGGGTTCTCGGATTGATGATCAATCGCGCCGGGCCGAGCGCTTGTTGCGCGGCTGCCACGGATTGGCTGAAACTGGTCTTGCCTTCCAACAAGGCTTGATCAAGCCCATGCCGCAGTCGCACGAAGGCGATGTCGGCCAGTATGATTTTTGCGTTTTGCGTGTCCAGCGGCTTGCGGCTGGGATCGTTGCCGTAGATGACGTGCGAATATGGCGTCGGATAATAAAACTGCGGGTGCGATTCGTAGTTCGGCGATACCAGTAAATGACTGAGCCGGTCTCTGGCGCGTCCGTACAGCGACAAGGCGTACCCTGCGTAAAAACCCATGGTTTTGCGACCGCCGGCAATCGATACGTGCAAATCGGCATCCGGATCGGCGGTGAAGGTTCTGATCCATTCGGTAATGGCGTCAGCCATGGCCTGATTGTCGGTTTGCGTGCGAATGTCGGTGAGCGGTTCGCCACTGGCTTGCCGCAGAACATGGATATTGGCTAATGTAAATTCTGGTTGTTTAAGGTGATAATCCCGGCAGAAACGCGACAGCCAGCCGTCGTTGATCAGTGTTAGTCTGGCACGCTGGCAGCCTTCCGCCGTAGTCAGGATATGAATCGCTGATGGCAGTTGTTCGCCCTGATCATGCAGAGCGTACAGGGTTTCTGTGACAACCTGTGGAGTCAGTCCGGTAACGGCCAATAAAATGGATTGCGTGGTCATTGCGTCAGTATAGCCACTGCATTTTGTGGATTAAGCTTCTGGCAAGCTTGCCGGGTCGATTGTGTATGCACCCATGCCCATGCTGGTGCCTTTGCCGATATGTGTCCATTGCCCGAGCCAGAGATAGGGCCAAAGATCGTCTAAGCCAGTCATGTCCAAGCTAACATTGCCTAATAATCCCCCCATTTGCATTTCGGTTTGCTGGCGCGAAGAATAGCGTGTCCAGTCGTACCAGTGTAGATTTTTCGTGCTGAATTGCACATTCCGAGCGGCGGTTGCTAGTCCGGCAAAATCGGTTTCCAATGGTGTATCTGTGTGAAAGTAGCAAATCATTGAAATACGTCGCAGCAAAGAACAAAACAATGCAGCAAAGCTAAATTGATTGCTTGAGAGATTTTTGTTTTCTTGCTTGATACGAACAGGCGATTGAAAGGTAAGCGAGATCTTTTTGGGCATTACCGGAAGAAGAAGAATCTGGGCTGGTTGCAGTTGCTTTAATTCAGCATCCTGGAAAATCGTTTCACATTGATTCTGGTGATCGACAGCGTCAACCTTCTTTAAAATAAAAGCCTGCCGGTTTCCCCCTACTCCGCTTTGTCCGGCTATTTGCATGGCATGCACGAGATAGGGGAAAAAGCGCTGACCGTGACCAAACAGATTCAAGTCAAAACTAAAACCCTTTGTTGATTTTTCAGTAGAAAAATGAAACACGAAAGGATGAGGAACCGCAGAGTATTTGCGCATTTTTTCAGCATTACTGGGTCGAGGTGTCTCAAAGATGTAGCTATAAGCGCAAGCATGCTTCAAAAGACATTGATCACAAGGTGTATCCCGCACCACACAAACGGTTTTTTTTAGAGCATGACCAAAAGCTCCGCGCCAGGCAGAACCAGGATAATCTGGAAGTCGAACAGGATGATCAGCTTCAAAGTAAAAACGATAGCAACTGACTGGAATGGAAGGAATATTATTTACTAGCATGCACTTTCTAATTTCCTCACATTTACTCAGATCTTCTTGGGCCATCATTTTCCTCATGTCTCAAAACGTTTGCATTCAAATACAAAACAACATCTGGAAAGCAACACTACTAAAATCAATCACCGTCTTTCAGACGGATGGTTTTCAACCGTATCGATCATAGCATGGTGACACTTAAGATTTCCAATTTATGTTTAGCTTTCTTATTGATTTAAAAGATAGAAACCCTGTTGTTGATATGGAACTGAAATCCATTTATGTTTCATTCGCTGCGTCCAAAGGAATATCATGCTGTGTCAGTATCCGATTCACACCGTTGGTAAATAGCATCACATCGCCAGAAAAATACTGTTGACCTAGTACATCGATTTTGGGGGTTCTCGGTAAACGATAACAACGCACATCATCTTCACGTTTATTGATCAGTTTATTGATGTGATCCAGCATTTTCTGCAGGTCCTTGAGTTTCAATACGACGGTAAAAACGGAATACTGTACTGGCATACCGTGTTTCTTCAGTACATTGTGAACTCTGGCCAGACGTTTTGTATCGGCAATATCGTAAGCAACCAGATAAAGTGCACCCTGATTATCCGACATTATCTTGCCGCTATTAGAAAATGATGCAGTTTGTTGATACTGCTTCTGAACAATAAATGGCAGCGATCACTGCGTTGTTGAAAAAGGATTACCATGGTTTCGAACGACGTTTTGGTAGTTTCACGCTCCATATTCAGTAAAATAGGATAAAAATCCCATAACAATAGTTTGCCGAAATCACTTGCCAGATCCAGCTTTTCTGACAGTAAAACCTCGTTATCCCATACAAATCCATATATCGATAGCCAAGCCTTTAATTCCCCATACAGTATGCTATGGAGTAAGCGCTCACGATATATACCCTCTTTACCCAATTGAGATTTCAACTTCTGATACATCTCTGACACTGAGCATTCACGCCAGTTTGGCAATCCAATCCGGCGTGCAAAACTTCTTACAGCCAGCTTTTCCATTGCCATATACCAGTTCCCATAGGATTCCCTGCCGTCGATGTATGCCAGCAAATCAACCATGCGTTGGGTCAACAATTGCCTATCACTATTTGAACCATGCCAGCGGGCACGAACTTCACCTTTATCATCCAGAAATAGTAATTGGATGCCGGTATCAGCACAGGCCAGTAATGCAGGCATCGTCCATTCCACTTTTCCATTACATATCACACGCGAAATCCTCGAAAGTGGAAATAACCGATCCGCCTTGTCCGGAATTAATACTCGCAAGGCAGGGTCATCGAATATCACTCGACATCCAGTAACCTCATCAATATAAAGTGGTAACATCACACTTCACCGTGGACCGATAGATATCGTTTGACCAGAGCATATCCGTAACGTCTTAACAGGCGCCGCAGACCATGACAATGCGATTCATAAAAAGCATAAAAATGTTGCCGTCCGGCCTTATTCATCATGCAACGCCCGTTTTCGTCACTAAAATGTTCCGTACGCAAAAGTCGATCACGAAACATTTGCCACACCCAGTCATCGAGCTGTGGCCGCAGGGGTTCAATTAAATCGCAGGCCAAAGATTCTCTTCCAAAACTGGTTTCATGGTAAAAACCCAGCATCGTATCCAAACCAGCAATTTGACATGCATGCACAGCATCGTGGTGCAGCAGAGTGTACCCCAAGGACAGACAGACATTTACTGGATCACGGGGTGGGCGCTTGTTTCTTCCAGTAAAATTCAGGGAAGGAGTAAACAGTTGTGTGAATCCCGCAAAATAGGCTGCTGCAGCGGCGCCTTCCAAGCCGCGAAGACTCGATAGTGTGATCAGACTGGATTCTTCACGCAATTGATCGATAATACTCTTGATGCTCTGCAATGAAGCGGTTAAAGCTCGACGCAAATCTCCCCGTTTCTCCAGAGCACTCCGCAGAAAACGTTGCTGCGCTATAATCTTTACAAATACTAGCCAGCGCGCCAATGGAATGCGTAGATTTTCATCCGTAGATACACGGTATTGCCCCAGCTTCCTGCAAGCATCACTGTGAGCTCGACTCATCAACATTACTGTCCCTTCGGTACTGCGCTGCGACAACACTACTAGACTGATGTTTCGTATCGTCAATGCACTTAGTACCTTACTTTCCAGTTGAACATTGCCATGAACTACAATACGCTCCAGCAAATGAAGCGGTACCGATCCTTTTCTAGCTCCGTCCTCATATAAGACCAGCGCCTGACCATCGAGCATTATTCCTAGATTCTTTCTGTCGAGATATAAAGAACTCACTATTCACCCTACGTAATAAAAAAATCCATTTTGAGGTAATACTGCTTTACCCAACGTTTCAATATAATTGACGCCAATCAACTTTAACAAGATGAATCTATCTTCATTAAAATCAATGATCTGATAAATGCTCTTCAATAGACTTGATTTTTCACTGTCTGTTAAATAACACTCGAATACGGATTTTTGACCGCCTGATGCATATCCTCGAAGCACATATAATGCTTTGCGCAACCGTCTATTACTCGCGATATCATAAGCAGCTAAATAAAGTTGTCGTTTTGTCATAGCAAAAGTGTATGGCAGGAAGAAATCCACGTCATAGTTGACAAGCTTTTGGTAGGTAGTAATACCGCAGATAACCTTAAATCGTTTCAGCTTTTTCCGAAATAAAATGATCTAAGAAGTAAAAGAAATGAAGAATCAAATAATTTATTCCTTCCGATGTAGAAGACAAGCAGAAATATCGCTGTATCAGAGCCACCGAGGCTGACAATATTTGCCGATCGCTATATGCAGCGCTTGGTAGAAACCAATATCAAAGTTTTTTTGGCAGTATCAGTTTTTCTTATGGGAATGTATAGATTGAAACGATTATTGGAAATATCGCATTAGTGGAATTTGAAGTAACACATTCACGCCAGTTGATACAACTTGACTCAAGATAAGCAACCTCCGAAAAAACGGAGCGATTCTCCTTTGCTTATGTCACACTTGCCAACTCCTGCCAACATGTCGTGTACCGATGGCTTTTCATATCATTTTTCATTTCCCACAGTGGGCGCTCTTCACCACAAACGCCCAGATCACCAAACGCTGCGGTGCCTGCGCCATAACGAGCGTTAATGCGATCTAGCGTTATCATAAACGAGTTCATTTTTTGATGATTGCGAGTATCTAGTAGGTCGGTTTTATTTCTATTGGCTTTGGTAAGATTTAATAGCATGACGCCACATTTCTTGTACTCTTTTCCGGGAATATAAATCTGTTTCAGTAAAGCGATCGAGTAATGTAAAAGTTCAGGTGTGTAGTCGGATGGATAAGGTAAATTACACGTTTGGTTTTTGCCATAGTAAGGTTTTGAATCATCGAATCGGTTTGTCATGATAAAAACACTGACTTGATTGGCCATTAGCTTTTGTCTTCTGAGTTTTTCTGCTGCTCTGCCCACAAACTTGCTTAATGCTTGCTCAATATGCGCATACGCGCACAGTTTCTGGCCAAATGAGAATGAAAATCTTCAACACCCTGGAGGTGGAAACATTCGAATCTCCCCCGGTGTTCAACAGCGCTGAGCGCAAACGGTTTTTCTCTTTGCCTTTGATGCTCGAAGACTCAATGGTGAACTTGCGGATGCCTATCAATAAGGTCTGCTTTGGGTTAAATCCCACAAAGGTACTTAACGCGACATATATAAATTACTAATATCATGAATTTAATGAAAAATAGGTATTTGCAAACTCCCATAATTTGGGTCTTTTTTGCGTCTAAATTTGGAAGTCTCATAATAGGCAATATTTGTGATTATTTAATAACTTAGAATGATTCTTGTGTCGCGCTAAGTACCTTTGTGGGATTTAACCCAGAGTACGATTTCTCAGATGAAAAACTTAAAGATTCCATCGGAATTCTTCCCCTGAAATCAGCCGCCTAAAATATCAATCAATTCGGGAAAACCAAAAACGCCAAAAAGCTGTAACATCAAATCAATGTACAAATCCCTATGGGACTTTTGGTACTTTTATGCAGAATAACCCCGCTTGCTCCGGAGGCTATTAAAGCGTTGTTGAAGGAATGTGGGTAGGTGGTGGGGTTGGAGGGATACGGAGAATCCGCAGCATGCTGCTGGTTTTTGTGATGATTTTTCTGGTTTCCGCAGTTGCTGAGGAATGGATTTGTACTGTCCAGCCCTGCAATAATTTATGGAATCTAAATTAGCTCCTTAGCTCCGAAGCCTGAAAAGCAGAGTGAATACCTTTTTGCTTTCTTTGGTTTGAATTTAATTGCTTAGTGGGTGCGGAGTGCCTTGTTGATCGATACGGGCGTGTTCGATGCGCCAGCTTGTCACGCCCTGAATCGTTACATCCATCCATAGCACCCAGCCAGTATTATTTTCGATGGATGAAAAACCGTCGAAAATGAAGTTGCCCAGGCTGTAAATGATGGGTTTTCCCCGGTAGGTTTCCGTATCTTGTACGACATGCGGGTGTGTTCCCACCACGGCATCGGCGCCAGCATCGATCATCAGACGAGCCAGTTCGCGCTGGCGATCATTAGCGATTGGTTCGTGTTCCTGACCCCAGTGCATGAAGGGGATGACGATATCCGCCTGCTTGCGTGCCTGCTGGATATCGTACACAACCTGCTCATCTTCTGACCACGCTACCCCAGGTAATTTCTCGCCAGCTTCGAATACGCGCGGGAAGAATTCATCATATCCCAGCAAGGCTATTTTCAGGCCTTTGCGCTCGATGATCAGTGGCTTGTGAGCTTCACGCCAATCCATACCGCCGCCGAAATAAGGCATATTGGCCTGTTGTAAGCGAGTGATCATTTCCGAAAAGGCTTCCTTGCCGTAATCGCCTGCGTGGTTGTTGGCCAGTGATACGGCATCAACATGGCTTCTGAGCAATGGCAGTACAGCTGGGGAAGCACGGAAAGTCCAGGGTTTGTTGAGTGCTTTACCGCCTTCGGCGATGACGCATTCCAGATTGGCCACCCGAATATCGGCGTCAGTCAGTCGTGAGGCAAAGGGCTGAAAGGGATCGCCACCGCTTGCGATCAGACGTCCCGGCCCATCGGCCAGCATGATGTCTCCCATCCAGACCATGCGCACAGTAGTGCTCGGATCAACTGGCCCGGCAGCATGGGTGGGAAGGGTTAAGCTCAATATGCACAGCAGCAGAATATTGGTGAGCTTGCGGCAGATCATGATTGTCCTGCCTTCAGTGCGCAGCCATAGCGCAGCTCGCGTCCAAGATAGTTTGCGTAGACATGGTTCCAGCCCGTTAAAGTAGGAATTTCATTATTCATGTTGAAAGGCGCCTGATATCGTACCTGGTGAATAATGACGGGAGGCGCCTCCTTAGCCAATTCATACACCGTCACCGTGATGTTGCCGATCCGGTCGGGTGAGCCCAGCACGACAGCTCTAAAGCGGAAATGGTTGTCAAAATCCACTGTGGCAGCTGAATAGGGATCGGTTGTAGCAGATTGCTGAAGCATGCGTGTTTCACTGGCGTAGCGTATCTGACAGACGAGTTCTGGTGAGTTCGCCTCCGGTTCTGCGGCTGCTGCCAGCATTGTTCCCATCGAATACGATACGGCCGCCAGTGCGGCAATGAAAATCCATCGAAAGATGAGGTAGTGAATCATACGAATTAGGTACCTCAAACAAAGTGAGGATATAGTCTACTATCAGCGCATTCTAACCTGGATAACTCTAATCTGGCTGGTAGAGCATTTTTGGCAAATTTCTCGTGGTTCAGAAAGTTCCCTTTCCAGGTGCGGTGGGTTACATCAAATTCGGAAAAACTCATGCTTATGACTTCGATTTAATTGATATAAAATAAAATTATATCATTTGGCCGGTTAATCAGGATCTCAACCACGCAAAGGCCTTCAATATATTATATTGGATAATGATCCACCAATATTGACTTAGTAAATCTAATAAATGAAGGTACTATCTTTCTAATTTTAGTTAGCTGTCAGAAGAATGCTTCAGACACTTGGAATCCGCCAACAAGAAACACAACGGACAATAGCTGGACGATCAGAGTGTCTTTCTTAGAACTTCTATTGTTCCGGGATATGAAACGGTTCTTATTCATTAGAGACTCCTTCTAACGCGGGAGATAGTGGATTGTTTTTGATCTACCGATTGCGTTCTACATAAAACATGCTGTTTCGTTAACTGCTGCCGGTATTGTTCAAGCGACTTATCGTCAAAAGTGATGCGCATTTGGTTCTGTGCGGCCACTTCAGCGATCTCAAGTCGAAACGATTCTGTTCCATTGATGGCCAGGTGACTGCCGTGCTTCTTCATGGCCACTTGTAAAATATCCACCATGGCTTCGCGCGATGTATCCGGAAACACAATGAGCCGTTTGCCGTCATCGCGGATGGTGGTTGATCCTGTTTTATAAGCGACTGTGCCGATTTTGGTAATCGATTCAATAGAACTGTCTTTAATGAATCCATCCTTAAAGTGACTATTAGCGCCGGAGTCATCACTGTTTAACTTAGCCGATATCTGGTTACCCTTAAATTGACTGGATCTTCTGGATCGTAAAACAGCCAATGCTTCAGAATTACAATTTTTTGCTTCTTTAGTTAACCAATCCAGCCACCCCATTCTGGAATGATGGGTTTTAGAGTGCTGGTAGGCTTTCTGATAATCGCTTTTAATGACTACTATCGTTGTTTTGAATTGCTGGTGTGCAGTTGCATACAATGCTTTTTGAGCGAGTCTTCCGGCTTTAATGCTTTTAATGATGTTACGCTTGAGCTTTGCTTCCTGCTTGGCGCGGTCAATGAATTGATCTCTCTTTTGTCGCAATATGGCCCATTGAGTAGTTCGCTGTCTGGCGCTATTAGCTTGTTCTTGCTGGTATCGCGCATAAAGCTTTGAGGTATCGATTTGCTTCTGAAGTGGTTTGGGTTGATATTGTTTGGCGTTTTGTTGTGACGATTGTGTAGAATGTTGATTCTCTACAAAAGCACCCAGTTTTTGAGTTAAATTCCCCTTGGATAGAGACCGATCAACAGAACTCGCTTTAACAGCCACACCATTGTTGGCAACCAATACAAAACCGTTGCCACGTTCCTTGATTTCAAGTCCATGTCTTTCAAGAACCTGATGCAAATCCTGCCAGTTGTCCGCGTCTTTGATTTCAGTGAGTGCCTCACGCTTGATCCAGCCCAGCAAGCTCTCAACACCTGTTCTGACTTCAATTTCTTGCGCTATTCTGGATGCTTTATCGCGTTGGGTTTCATGATTAACTGTTGTTAAGCTATATTCTTGTTCGATCTGTTCACAAAGCTTTGCTACCTTTTTGTAATCATAGTAAGGGTTGTGTATCGTTAATTTTCTAGGATGTATTTTATTGATTGCGATATGCACGTGCAGATTATTGGTGTCATCGTGGACTACACTGATGCGTTGATGACCGGCAAAACCAAGAGTCTCACAAAACCGCTCTTCAATGGCATTAAGACTCATAAAGGATAAACGCTCTCCTTCCGGGAAGCTCAGTACCAAATGGCAGGTTTTATCTGATTTGGCACGCTTATTCATTTCTTGTGTGTTTTGAATTTCAAGTAAGCCAGCCGTTAATTCGTCTGTATAGCAGTTCGACACCTTAATCTGACTGACACGCTCACTCATGTCTTGAGGGTCGGTTAAGTACTGTATCAGCGCAGAAAAGCTGCTTTTGCGCACGGATTTGATGGGTATGATTTTAGCGATCATCGTATTTAAGCTGCTTAAGTAGAGAAGACTATTCCGAAGGTTATTTTTAATATCTGAATATTATTTTTTAAACTTCATAATGACATCCAACATCGTGCTTTGGGTATTTCGAATACTGTCCAGGGTCAACTGTAATTGTGGTTTGCCAATTAATCTTGTTCGCTTGTCGTTGGTGAGCCACAGCTTGATCAAACCACCCAGCCTTCCAAGATCACCGTTAATTTTTAGCAGACTATCTACCTGTCTGCTGTCAACAATACTAGGCACTTGATAACCCAGGCCCAGATTGCGCAGGTACTCGGCAACAGGCAATCCGGCGTCCATTGCTTTATTCTTTATTTCAGTTTCTTCGATTGGCAAAACAGAAACCCTGAGCTTCTTATCTCTTCTTTTTTTGATTGTCGTGAGATTCTTTCTGTCAATCATGTCAGTTTTCCTCGAAGAGCAAGATCAATGTTGAGCACAAAGTGCAAATAAGTTGTGGTGGAGATGGCCATCTCCACATATCTTGCCCAGTTGTGTGAGTTTCATAAAGTATACTAACACTATAATCGATGATTGCAAATACGTTATTTTCGTTATATCATAATTTCAAACAGTATAAAAACACTTTAAAGAAGCTTCTTTCAACGAAATAACAGTCGCTTAGCAACAAAAAGAAAGGATAAGCAATTAATAGATACCAAAAGCAACAAAAAGAAACAGAATAGTAAGTATGAAAATTAAAAACTGTTTATACGCCAAGATAATTATTTTTGTGGAAATTGTGTGATGACCAAATCCTTATCCGATCGAATCGCACTTTATGCTGATAAAAACAAAAGTCCCGCTAAGCAATTTTTACCGGCATTCATCGCATTAAAGCCTGATATTGAGCAGGCATTGAAGGATGGCTGGACGATTCGGCAAATCTGGAACATTTTGCGCCAGGAAGAGAAGATCAAATGTTCATACCAATTTAATTCTGCAACTGAAAAAGAGGAGTTGGTCTGATGGCTAAAATACATATGATTTTGCAAGGAAAAGGCGGAGTAGGTAAATCGTTCATATCATCCACATTAGCACAACATAAGTTTGCCAAAGGCGGTAATCCCTTATGTATTGATACAGATCCGGTGAATGCTACTTTTTATGGTTTTAAAAAACTCAGTGTTAAGCAGATTAATGTGATGAACAATGATGAGATTGATCCGAGAAAATTTGATGATTTAATTGAACTCATCGCCAAAGCAGATAGTGACGTCATTATTGACAATGGTGCCAGCACCTTTTTACCGATGTCCCATTATCTCATCAGCAATCAGATACCTGCCTTGCTCCTGGATATGGGGCATGAATTGGTTGTGCATACCGTCATCACGGGCAGTCAGGCTTTATTGGATACATTGAATGGTTTTGTACATCTGATCAAACAGTTTCCGAAAGAGGCGCTGTTTGTTGTCTGGCTAAATCCCTACTGGGGCGAAATCATCATGAATGGCAAGCAGTTTGAGGAAATGAAAGCGTATGTGGATAACAAAGCGCGGGTATCCGCCATCATCCGAATTCCGCACTACAAGCCTGAGACTTTCGGTAAAGATTTAAGCGAAATTCTGCAATCAAAATTTACCTTCGATGAAGCACTTAAAGATAGCGCATTACCGGTGATGGTACGACAAAGATTAACGATTATCCGCAGACAGCTTTTCACCAATATTGAAAATGTGGCTGCGGTATTAGCATGAATAGCAACAAATTAGATGCGCTCATTGAAAGAATAGCCTCGGAACACGGCATTGTTCTGTCGCAAGACGATCCGGTATTGATGATGCATACGCTCAACGAAGTATTGCTGGAACAAAATGAAAAAGCCCATGCTGAGCTGTTAAGCAATTACCAGGCGATATTGGAAGAAAGCTTTAATCGATGGTGTGAATATTCGACTAAGAAATCGAATGCACTGATTAATTCATCCATCAGTAACACGCAATTAACACGAGACCAATTCCTCGAAAGCTGTATTCAGTTAATTGATGAAAAGGTTAAAAGCGGAATAGGCCACGAAATCTGTGAACTGACCAAAATTTCCAGGCAGGTGGCTATTATCAATTTACTGTCTGCCGTTCTGGTATTAGTTTCGGTGGTAATGGTCTTTGTAATTTTGAGCTAAAAACAAAATTTTTACGTCAATTTAAAGAATAACATGACCTTAGAACACTTTTACTGACAGCAACACAGATGACTAGTACAAACTACATAACCATTAAAAAATTCTGTGAGGAAACAGGATATACACCGGAAGCGATAAGCTCTAAAATCTATCGTGGCGATTGGTTATGCGGTAAAGAATTTGCCAAAGCGCCGGATGGTAGAATTTTAATCAGCATCAGCGGGTATCACAAATGGGCAGAAACAAATATCCAGGCGTCACAACGGGTAGTGCAACATCGATTGCCATCAGCTTCTACTATCGAGGACAAAAATGCCGCGAACGGATCAGGTTGCAGCCCACTCCCTCTAACCTAAAACGAGCCGCTAATCACCGTGCAGCTATTTTGTTGGCCATAGAGAACGGTACTTTTGATTATTCTGTGACATTCCCGAATTCAAATAATGTTCATAAATTCTCGCCCACACAATACACCGTTAGAACTTATCTCGCTGAATGGTTGGCAAATAAAGAACCAACAATCAAAGCAAGCACATTAAAAGATTATAGAAAAATCATACACAACCTAGTGATACCTCTATTCGGTGAAATGAAGCTAAACATGCTTACTCGTGCAGATGTGCGTAATTGGGTAGCTAATATGGATTGCTCGAATAAGAGGATTATTAACATCTTGAGTCCACTACGCGCTGCTCTACAAGACGCTCAACATGATGATCTGATACCGGTTAATCCGCTGTTTGGATGGACGTACAAGCGCAATGAACCGCCAAAAGAAAAAACATACGTTGACCCATTTAATGCAGAAGAGCAAGCGGCAATAATCAAAGCTACAGCAGGATCAATAAAAAACCAGTGCATTGTATTTTTTTGGACTGGGATGAGGACTTCAGAACTAATTGCATTAGAATGGAACGATATTGACTGGAAACGAAAGAAAATAACGATTAACAAGGCGCATACTTATGCTGCCAAGAACGACGAATCTACAAAAACAAAATCAAGCAATCGGGAGATCGACATGCCTCCTCACGTGGAGGCTGCACTGATCAATCAAAAACTGCATACCTTATTACAAGGTGGGAAGGTGTTCTTAAATCCGCATACCTGCAAACAATGGACTGGCGACCAACAAATCAGAAAAGGATTTTGGATTCCATTATTGAAAAAAGCCGGGGTGCGTTACAGAAATCCGTATCAAACACGTCACACTTTTGCATCAATGATGTTGTCGGCTGGTGAGAATATAGCTTGGGTATCTGCGCAAATGGGTCATTCTAATGTGTTAATTACTGCTAAAACATATGCTCGTTGGATTAACAATAATGAGCAACATGGAGCAAAGGCGGCCGAGATGTACGGGCAACATTTAGGCAATATTGATATTTAGACCATTGATTTAATATTGAATAATGGCGGAGAAGGCGGGATTCGAACCCGCGGTACGGTTTGAGCCGTACACACGCTTTCCAGGCGTGCACCTTCAGCCGCTCGGTCACTTCTCCAAATTAAATATTATTGCGGGCAAAGAATAAACGAGATCGTTATTTCGAGCAAATTTATTCAAAAAATAAAAATTGTCTTAAATGCGCTGAATATTAAGAAAGTTCTATCATTATGTTATTACAAAACATAACGAGATAAATCCTCGCTTTGTGCTAAATTTTTAAGTCTTTCATCGACATACGATGCGTCAATAGCAATTGTTTGTCCGCTATGCTTGGTTGCATTGAATGAAACGTCTTCCAAAAGTTTTTCCATAACCGTGTGTAGTCTTCTCGCACCGATGTTTTCGGTTTTGCTGTTAACCGAAAAAGCAATCTCAGCCAGGCGTTTTATGGCGCTACCAGCAAATTCCAATTTAACTCCTTCAGTAGCCAAGAGTGCTTCGTATTGACGCGTCAAACAAGCATCTGTATTGGTCAGAATCTGTTCAAAATCGCTGACGCTTAAGCTGGCGAGTTCAACCCGAATCGGAAAACGCCCTTGCAGTTCCGGAATCAAATCAGACGGTTTGGACATATGAAACGCGCCACTGGCGACAAATAAAATATGATCGGTTTTGATCATGCCATACTTGGTGGATACGGTAGTTCCTTCGACCAATGGCAGCAAATCCCGTTGCACGCCTTGGCGCGAGACATCGCCGCCTGTATGGCCGGAGCGGCTAGCGATTTTGTCAATTTCGTCCAGAAATACAATGCCGTTTTGTTCGACATTTTGTATGGTGTTTATCTTTAATTCTTCATCATTGACCATTTTCCCCGCTTCTTCTTCTAGCAATAGTTTTCTCGCCTCGCGAATGGTTAATTTTCGAGCTTTCTTTTTCTCGCCAGTCACGTTTTGAAACATTCCTTGAATTTGCGAAGTGAGATCTTCCATGCCGGGAGGCGCGAAGATTTCCATGCTAGCACGTGGCGCAGCAATTTCTATTTCAATTTCTTTGTCATCCAATTCCCCTTCGCGTAGTTTCTTGCGAAATTTCTGTCGTGTTGTGCTATCTCGATCTTCAGCCGTAGATTGAAGATCAAAGTCACGAGCAGCAGGCAGTAAAGCATCCAAAATACGATCTTCCGCACGATCTTCCGCGAGTGGCTGCTTTTTTCTAGTTTCTCTTTCGCGCGCTTCTTTAATAGCGGTTTCCACCAAATCACGAATAATAGAATCGACATCACGCCCAACATACCCTACTTCGGTAAATTTGGTTGCTTCAATTTTGATAAAAGGCGCATGCGCGAGCTTTGCCAGTCGCCGGGCAATTTCAGTTTTCCCAACACCGGTAGGTCCAATCATGAGAATATTTTTCGGTGTGATCTCTTGTCGGAGCGGATCGGCTATTTGTTGCCTACGCCAACGATTTCGTAATGCAATTGCAACCGCGCGTTTGGCAGCATCTTGACCGATAATATGTTTGTCCAGTTCATGAACAATTTCCTGAGGAGTCATTTGAGACATGGTTGTATGTTCTATAAAAATTCGATGAAGATAAGCTTATGTATCTCAATAAATAACAAAAAATAAATTCATGTACTCAATCAATTGTTTCGATCACATGATCTTGATTGGTATAAATACAAATATCTCCAGCTATTGTCAGCGCCTTTTTAACAATTTCTTTAGGCGCCAAATCAGTATTTTCCAGCAAGGCACGCGCAGCGGCGAGTGCAAAAGAACCACCACTGCCAATGGCTGCAAGACCTTGCTCTGGTTCAATGACATCACCCGCGCCGGTGATAATCAAGGTGGCTTCCGCATTAGCAACTACCAGCATGGCTTCCAATCTTCGTAAAATACGATCTGTGCGCCAGTCTTTGGCTAATTCCACGGCAGAGCGCATGATGTGGCCTTGATGTGTTTCCAATTTATTTTCGAAGCGCTCGAACAACGTAAAGGCATCGGCAGTTCCACCCGCAAATCCAGCCAATATTTTTTCATGGTAAAGCCTGCGAACTTTTCGCGCACTGGATTTGGCCACTACTGCGCCGAGAGTAACTTGACCATCACCGCCGAGGGCTACTTGCCGGCCGCGTCTAACTGAAACGATTGTTGTCATGAAATATGCAATTATTAAAAACAAAAAGTGATTATAACGTATAACCTATCTTGCTTTCTGATAGAAAAAACCGCTAATCGTTTCTTTTTTTTGCTCGTGGATGTGACTGATCGTAAATTTTACTCAAATGCTGGAAATCCAGATGCGTGTAGATTTGCGTTGATGTAATGCTGGCATGCCCAAGCATTTCTTGAACGGCGCGCAGATCACCACTTGATTGAAGAATGTGTGATGCAAATGAGTGGCGTAAAATATGCGGATGCACATTTTGATGAATGCCTTGTTTTATGCCACGATTTTTTAAACGATGACTAATCGTGCGTGCGCTGATTGGATCACCGCGATGCGATACAAATAACGCAGTAGTCTCCGGTTTGGCGATACTCGGTCGTTGTTCAAGCCATTTTTTTAACGCTTGGATAGCAAAATCTCCGACTGGAACAATGCGTGTTTTCCCGCCTTTTCCCAATACCCTGACAACACCTTCAGCAAAGTGAATATTTTCTGGCTTAAGTTGAGTTAACTCAGCTAAGCGTAAGCCGGAGGAATAAAACAATTCAAACATAGCGCTGTCACGGGCACTGAGTAAGTTTTCAGCCGGAAATGCGAGTAATTGCATGGCTTGATCAGGCGACAACACATTGGGCAATTTGTGCGCAGATTTTGGAACGCGTATGCCAACACAAGGGTTATGTTCGCAGTAGTTCTCACGGATTAAATACCTATAAAAACTGCGCCAAGCCGATAGCATTCTCGCTAAACTTCGACCGGACAAGCCTTTTCCATGTAATTGCGCAATAATCAAACGTATGTCTTGTGTTTGAACCTGCTCTAAGTCTTCTTTGCGAAGATGCGTAAAAAGTACTCGAATGTCCTTCGTATAGTTAATTCCGGTCAGCGCCGATAAGCGCCGTTCATAGATAACATGATGAATAAATGCGGTAGCTAAAGCCTCACGTTTGCTGGTCATTGGAGGCATTATCCTGAATCAATGCTGTGCTTACTTGATTGGCGATATGATAACGAGTCACTGCGATACAAATCAGTTCACCAAGGCGTTTCAAATGCAATATGCCCATTTCAGGGTAAAATCTTTCTGCATCAGGACTTCCCAGTATGAGCAGACCAATAGTTTGCATGGTATTTAATGGAATCATCGCAAATGAACTCAGGTGCTCATGTCCCTCACCGAACCAATGTTTGATTTCATCCGCAATATGATTACCGCAATAAGGCTGAGCCAAGCTTTCGGCAATAGCGTGCACATCTTCACTGGTTGCTGAAAATTCAATTCTCATTGGATCAGTGCAGGCTATATCCCAAAAACGCACGGCGACACAGGGCACCGAAAAATCTTCTTTGAGACTGAAATAGAGTGCGTTGAATACTTCGTCAATGGTACTTGTAGCTAGCAATGCGATCACCAATCGATGCATTTTTTCACCGATGGCATCATTTTCCTCTCCAAAACTGATAAGTTCGAGCAGTTTATCTTGTAAAACGCGATTACGGTCTCTCAGGGAAACAACTTGACGCTCATGCAAAGAAACGACTTTTTCTTCTTGAGGATGTGGAATTTCAACATCAGCCAGTAAATCAGAAAATTCATTAAAAAATTGCGGATTTTCTTTTAAATAATGCGCGACCTCTTCTGATTTCATGGTATTTCCTTGATTGATTGCAAATTAATTTCACCTTCAAAAACTGTTACCGCTGGTCCAGTCATCCAGACTGGCTCATCCTCTTGGGGCCAATGGATAGTTAATTCTCCCCCTTTAGTACCAACAACAACGCGATGTTCTAGTAATCCTAAGTTGATACCCGCAACAACCGCTGCACACGCACCTGTACCGCAGGCCAATGTTTCTCCGGCGCCGCGTTCGAAAACACGCAATTGAATATGGTTTCGATCAACGATTTGCATATAACCAACATTTACTTTTTTTGGAAAACGTTGGTGAGACTCAATTAACGCACCTTCGGTATCAACCGGAGCAGTTTCAACATTCTCGACAATTCGTACAGCGTGTGGATTGCCCATGGATAATGCGCTTATTGTAACGAGATTGCCATCAATTTCAAGCGAATAAGTTTTTGCAACCCTTTCTGCTATAAAGGGAATTTTTTCAGGTTCAAAAATGGGTTTGCCCATATTAACCGTCACATTTCCACTGCCTTCTAATTTAGGAGAAATTACACCACTGAGTGTTTCAATTCGAATTTCTCGTTGCTGCGTCAAACTATGATCATGCACGTACCGCACGAAACAACGCGCGCCGTTTCCGCATTGTTCAACTTCGCCACCATCCGCATTAAAAATACGATAGCGGAAATCGGCCTCACCTTGCGCTCTTTCGACCAACAACACTTGGTCGCACCCAATGCCAAAATGCCGGTCGGCCAAAAAACGAATCTGTGATTGTGTTAAATCGATCGTTTGATCAATGCCATTCAGCACGACAAAATCATTGCCCAAGCCGTGCATTTTGGTAAATTTCAAATTCATAAATAAGTCACTATATCTTTCTCATCTTTGTTGGCGCAAGCGTCATCAGATAATCATTCATGATAAATCCTCCGCCAATATCGACAATACTATCACGGGTGATTTCAAAGCCATACTTGTGGTAGGCATCAATTGCGGTTTGATTATGTTTATTAACGGTTAATATCAAAGACCGCAAATTATTTTCCCTCATGATCTTGATTGCCTCAGCAACGAGCAAAGCACCGTATCCTTTTCGATGATGATTGCAATGTATATACAGTTTGTCAATTTTCAGTTCTTTTGGATTATCCGTAACCATGCAGCAACAAAAACCAATGATCTCTTCATTAAGGGTTAGTTTTTTCCACCAAATTCCGGCGGTAGATAACTGCGTCAGAATTAAAGTTGGTTGATAGCGCTGTGCCAACATATATTCGATTTGTTCGGGTGAAATGATACCGGAATAATGATGCCTCCAAATTGTATCAGCCAAAACCGAAATCGCTTGTACGTCGGGCGGCGCTAGGGGTAATACCTGAATCGACATAAATTCAGTTTATCGAATATATTTGTCACAAGCGATTTCCTTTGTCACTGTTGCAAAAAAAACAGCACCATTGTGCATTTATTCAGTAGTTTTTTACAGTCAAATGCGATAGCAAAAAATTACTGCACCGTAATTTTCTGACAAAAATTTACTTTTTGTTGTAATTTAAAAACAACAGACACATATAGTTGTTGTTTTTCTGCGTTTTTTGCAAAATAGCGTGCTGATTTAAAGAAGATAAGCCTAAGTTCATCGTAGGCGCCATTTAAGATGAAAACCAAGACTTAACAAGTTTGTTGTGAAATTATTTTAATTGCATGCTTAATAAAGTTATTGCTCAAGTCGCAAAAAAAACTGGATAATCGACATAATTATTTTCAATTAACTATTTACGCATCTAAATTCGTACAGAATCTTCATGAAAACTATCGCTGTCATACCCGCTCGCATGGGCTCTTCGCGCTTTCCCGGCAAACCAATTGCAAAAATCCTCGGGCGCCCAATGATTGAACATATTTATAAACGTGTTGCCATGAGTAAGTCTCTTGATGCCACGTATATTGCCACTTGCGATGAAGAAATTCGTCAAGTGGCAGAAGGCTTTGGCGCACGAGTCCTCATGACGGCCGATACGCATGAACGCGCTAGCGACCGTGTTGCCGAAGCCGTTGAAAAATTAGACGCCGATTTAATCGTCATGGTACAAGGCGACGAGCCTATGACGCACCCTGACATGATTGATACCGCTGTTGCACCCTTTAAAAGCGATCCGAAACTGGGTTGTGTGAATTTAGTACGTAAAATCGATAACGAAGCTGATTACATGGACTTCAATACCATCAAGGTTGTCATGAATCAGCGTCATGAAGCGTTGTATATGTCACGCCGACCCATCCCTTCGTTAGCCAAATCAGGGTTTGCAGGCACGGCAGCCCATAAACAAGTATGTATTATTCCGTTTCGCCGTGAAACATTGTTTCAATATACGCGTTTGGCGCCGACACCACTGGAACAATTGGAATCAGTCGACATGATGCGGTTACTCGAGCATGGTCTCACCGTAAAAATGGTACCCACCGAATTCAACACACAAGCTGTAGATACCCCTGCCGATTTGGCGCGAGTCGAACAGCTCATGAAAAATGATCCTTTGCTATCCCGCTACTAATCATTATTAACGAGTCAAAAATCACTATGTCACTCAAATCACGTTTGAACCGCTCCGAATTGACAATAGGGTCGTGGGTTACGTTGGGCCACCCTTCGATTGCCGAAATCATGGCCGCAGCAGGTTTTGACTGGCTGGTGCTGGATATGGAGCACAGCGTGCTCGAATTAAGCGAAGTACAAACGCTTATTCAAGTGCTAGATAGCAAACAATGTCCCGCCATTGTGCGTTTAACTTCCAATCATCCCGATCAAATAAAACGTGTCATGGACGCCGGTGCAACTGGCATCATGGTGCCAATGATTAAATCGGCTGCGGATGCCAAAGATGCCGTGAGTAGCATGTATTATCCGCCGCGTGGTCAACGAGGTGTGGGTTTGGCGCGTGCTCAAGGCTACGGCCATAGCTTTCAAGCTTATCGCCAGTGGCTGGAAAGCAATGCAGTAGTCATTGTCATGATTGAACATATCGATGCAGTCAAAGCCATTGATGACATTCTCGCCGTTCCAGGGGTAGATGGCTATATCATAGGACCGTATGACTTATCCGGTTCAATGGGGCGCCCCGGTGACTTGAATCATCCCGATGTGCAAGCAGCAATTACACAAATCATGCAAGCTGGACATCGCGCGCAAAAACCAGGTGGTATCCATGTCATAGAACCGGACCCAGAAGCGTTGCAACAACGCATTCAAGCGGGATTTAATTTCCTCGGTTACGGTTTGGACATCCGCATTCTGGATTCAATTTGTCGCACACATTTGCAAAACATTCGTGCCGCACTGAAATAATCATGAACACACTGGCCATTTCCACTTCTTCGTTTGATATTGACAATAATCCACCGCTGCAGCAACTGTTACAACAAGATTTTCGTATTATGAGCAATCCGCACCGGCGGAAGTTAACAGAGGATGAAATTATTGAACTGCTGAGCGGCGGGATAGTTGGATTAATTGCCGGCATCGAACCACTGACCGAGCGTGTTTTTCAATCGGCGCCTGCTCTTAAAGTGATTTCCCGCTGTGGTACCGGATTGGATACTGTCGATCTTCAGGCGGCACAAAATCATGGCATTACGGTTTTTAATACACCAGAAGCTCCTGCACAAGCTGTTGCCGAGCTGACGATGGGGATGATGTTGTCCCTATTGCGCCAGATCAATCAAACGGATCAAGCCGTTCGTAAAGGTGAATGGCCCCGAACGCAAGGCCGTCTACTGGCGGCACAAACGATTGGTATTATCGGACTCGGTCACATCGGCCGTCGCGTTGCTAAGCTATGTCAGGCTTTTGAAGCCAAAGTGATTGCACATGATCCATTTGCCACACAAATACCAGAAGGTGTCACATTGATGCCGTTGGAACCCTTGCTTAGTTGCGCCGACATTGTTACCTTGCATCTACCCTATTCCGCCAAAACACATCATTTATTAGATCATAAAGCGCTTCAATCATTAAAACCAGAAGCGATTGTCATCAACACAGCGCGTGGTGGATTGGTTGATGAATGCGCGCTCGCTGAAGCACTGAATAGCGGTAAAGTCAGCGTAGCTGCACTCGACACATTCGAACAAGAACCGTATCACGGCAACCTATGTGCTTGCAATAATACTGTTCTGACTTCTCATGTAGGTTCGTTGGCGAGAGAATCCCGTCAACGCATGGAAATCGAAGCGGCGGATAACTTATTACGCGGTTTAATTAACATAGGTATGGTCAAATGATTACCAAAGCCGTCCCCGGTGAGCAAGTCATCGTTTTTGGCGCCAGTGGTTTTTTAGGCAGCCATGTAGCAGACGCGCTATCTACCGCCGGTTATCAAGTGCGGCTGTTTGATCGCAGCGTATCGCCATATCATAAGCCAAATCAAGAAATGGTTATTGGCGATATCATGAATCTCGATCAAGTCGTTGAAGCCGCGAAAGGATGTTCTATCGTATACAACTTCGCAGCGATCGCAGATATCGATGAAGCACACAATAAACCGATTGCTACCGCAACCATTAATGTGCTCGGCAATATGCACGCATTGGAAGCTGCGCGCATCAGCGGGGCACGCCGATTCGTGTTCGCCAGCAGCGTGTATGTTTATTCTGAATCCGGATCGTTCTACCGCGCCAGCAAACAAGCCGCGGAACGATTTACAGAAACCTATCACGAGCGCTATGGTTTGGATTACAACATTTTACGGTATGGATCGCTCTATGGCCGGCGCGCCGACAATCGCAACGGAATCTACCGCATGCTATTCGAAGCCGTCAAAAATCATTCGATTACCTACAAAGGCAGTGGCGAAGCGATGCGGGAATATATTCACGTAGAAGATGCGGCACGCATGAGTGTGCAAGTCTTGGCGCCGGAATTTGCCAATCGGCATCTCATCTTGACTGGGCAAGAAAAAATGCGCATCAAAGATGTGATGACAATGATTTCTGAAATTTTACCGTGGTCTGTTGAACTGCACTTTGACGAAGCGAACACGGTGCATCATTATGAAATTACCCCTTATGCGTTTCATCCACGCATCGGCCGGAAACTCGTATTGAATGAACATGTCGATCTTGGTCAAGGAATACTGGATTGCTTGCGAGAAATTCATCAAGATTTGCATCAAGCGGATGAGGTCAACGATCCGCTGCCCAGCACATCGGATAATAGAGCTTAAAAGGTCGTTGAAACCATGAAATCTTTCAATTGGCAAGCGATTATTTTCGATTTTGATGGAGTCATCGCAGAATCTGGCAAAATCAAAACACAGGCTTTTGCTGAATTATATCGGCCGTATGGTGATGAAATCGTCGCCCAAGTCGTGCAATTTCATACACAAAATGGCGGCATGTCTCGCTATCGTAAATTCCGCCATTTTCAGGAACACTTCCTGCACAAACCGTCGCTAACAGAAGCAGAAGAAAAAGCATTGGATATTCGCTTCTCTGAATTGGTCGTTGAGGCAGTTATCGCCGCCGAAGCGGTTCCAGGAGCAATCGAACTCATTCAACAGCAAGCGGAAAGAATTCCATTATTTGTCGCTTCTGGCACACCGGAAAACGAACTCAAAGTAATCATTGAGCGGCGTGGTTTGAAACCATACTTCAAAGAAGTGCGTGGTTCACCTGCGTTAAAAAAAACCATTGTCGCGGATATTTTGGCAAAATATGATTTAAAACCTGACACAGTACTGGTGATTGGTGATGCAATGGCTGATTATGAAGGTGCAACGGCTAATAATACTGCATTTCTCGGCCGCATTTTCCCGGGTGATTCCAATCCCTTCCCAGCACACATTAACACTATTCCGGATCTACGTTGCTTGGTTACATAAATTAGACATGAGTTTTTCACTGCGACGACATAATTTTTCTAATATGGTACAACTCAGTGAGGCTTTTGCCGAGTATGCCAGCGATATTTTGAATAAAACCTTAGAAAAAAAACCATTCGCTTCCCTCGTTGTACCCGGTGGCAGCACACCGCGCCATTATCTACCCGCTTTAGCAAAATGCCCTTTACCTTGGGAACGCGTCACTATTACGCTGAGCGATGAAAGATGGGTCGATGTTAATGACGAACAATCGAATGAAAATCTGGTGAAAAAATGCTTACTCGAAAACCTGCCTGCAAGCGCACCTTTTATCAGCCTTAAAACTCATCATAACAATCCATTTACGGCCATCAAAGAAATCAATCAGCGACTCAATAAAATACCTCAACCGTTAAATCTGACTGTCTTGGGTTTAGGAGAAGATGGACACGTTGCTTCACTATTTCCCGGCATGCATTTTGATTTGCTTTCAACGCAGCATTGCGTAGCTGTTGCCCCGCCTATCGCACCATCCCCTCGTGTCAGCTTATCCCTTTCTATGATAGCGAAGAGCAATCATATTGCACTGATCGTTGCAAGCAAGGCCAAGCAAGACCTCTTAGATCAATTGCATGATGAAGCACACAATAACTTACCCATTACTCGCATTCTGCAATATAAGCGTACCAATATACATTCATTTGAAGTAGCTATTTAGAAATTGAGGGCGACCCTTCTGAACAACAATGTATCGGGTATTCTGAATTGCACTAATGTATTTTTATCAAAACTAATTGCGGTTTTGTAATTTCGTGATGATGTCTGACCGTTTTAAATGAGGCGCAAACATTTCAACAAAGTCAAAAATATAACTTCGAATATAACTGTTACGATTAATACCGATACGAGTAGTGCTCGATTCAAATAAATGACTGGCATCTATGGATTGAAGCGGACTATCACGTTTGCGGTCAAACGCCATGTTGGCTAATATCCCAATGCCTAATCCAAGTTCCACATACGTTTTAATGACATCCGAGTCGATTGCCGTAAGCACGATATTGGGTTCCATGCCTGCTTTTTCAAAAGCGTGATTTATTTTTGATCGTCCCGTAAAAGCTGAATCATAAGTAATAATCGGGTATTGATTGATAACTTCTAACGTTATCTGCTTGCTTTTTAGAAGAGGATGCTTGGGCGGTACAACAATACAGCGATTCCATTCATAACAAGGAAGCATCACAAGCTCGTGAAAATGCTCAATTGCCTCGGTTGCAATCGCGATATCTGCTTCTCCCGAAGTCACCATAGTAGCGACTTGCATCGGATTTCCTTGCCGTAACGTTAATTTAATTTTAGGATGAAGATCCATAAAATGTTTGATTACTGTCGGCAAAACATAGCGTGCTTGCGTATGTGTCGTAGCAATGGTTAACGTTCCGCCTGTTTCACTACTGAATTCTTGAGCGATCTTTTTTAGATTTTCTGCATCACTGAGCATTTCCCTGGCTGTTTTTACGATGAGTTGACCTGCAGGGGTGATTTGTATAAAACGCTTTCCATTGCGCAAAAAAATATCAACACCGAGCTCTTGTTCGAGTAATTGAATTTGTTTACTGATAGCAGGCTGCGAGGTATGTAGCTTCAAAGCCGCTTTGGATAAATTCATATTTTGATCTACGGTTTCACATAAATAGCGCAATTGCTGTAATTTCACGTTTATCTCGAATTTTATAAATATTAATTATATAAATCTAACATAATATTATTTTGAATTATACAAGTGCATTGATATGATGACGCTGATTCCCCAAAGGACTCAGTATTAGCGATAAAAAATTTCAGTGTATTGAATTGCCGCCTTGCTGTAACAATCTCAATCAACTCCTCGGCTAGCAAAGTTATTTTTTGGTAAAATGCTCCATTTGTTACGCTTGATTGCATTGTAATGAAAAATTTTCTTACTTTTGCGTTAGGGTAATTGAGCGATACACCCAAGCATGAGAGAGAAGTTTTTGATTATTGAGACAAGGATAATGGATGAGTACAAATATTGAAAACAAACCAAAACAAGTTACATGGTTTAATGGTTGCGGCGGGAGAATCGGGATTGTAGTAGGTGAAAAAGGCGAACATGCCTATATTGGAATGGCCTTACGGCATGATGAAGATGATGATGTCAATCATATACTGAGTTATGGCGCGAAATTTCCATTGGATGCAGCACTATTATTGCCAGTATCCAAACATTATCCATCAACAGATTCATAGTTATTGGCATAACAAGGAGTAGTAAACAATGTATCGTTACGATCAATATGATCATCAAATCGTACGTGAGCGAGTGGCTCAGTTTCGCGATCAAGTAAGGCGCCGTCTTTCAGGTGAATTGAAAGAAGAAGAATTCATGCCCTTACGATTGCAAAATGGTTTATATATGCAAATTCACGGCTATATGCTGCGTATTGCTGTTCCGTATGGTTTGATTTCATCGAAACAGATGCGCATGTTCGCGCATATTGCTCGTAAATATGACCGGGGTTATGGCCACTTTACTACGCGCCAAAATATCCAGTTCAACTGGCTCAAGTTGGAAGAAGTACCCGATATTCTTCAGGATCTTGCATCCGTTGAAATGCACGCGATCCAGACATCGGGTAATTGCGTCCGCAATATCACTTCAGATGAATTTGCGGGTGTCGCACAAGATGAAGTAGTCGATACACGTCCTTACGCTGAAATTTTACGCCAATGGAGCACGTTTAATCCTGAGTTTGCCTACTTGCCGCGCAAATTCAAAATAGCAATTAGTGGCGCGAAAGAAGACCGTGCTGCCATATACGCCCACGATATCGGATTATCGATTATCAAAAATGCGCAAGGTGAAATCGGCTTCCGCGTATTAGTAGGTGGAGGATTGGGTCGCACACCGATTATCGGCGTTGAAATTCGAGATTTTATTCCGTGGCAACATATTCTGACCTATGTTGAATCCATTTTACGCGTATACAACCAATATGGGCGTCGCGACAACAAATTTAAAGCACGTATTAAGATACTCGTCAAAGCACTGGGAATTGAAGAATTGAAACGTCAAGTTGAAGACGATTGGCAACATCTCAAAGATGGACCAGGTACCCTGACCAGCGAGGAAGTTGCGCGAGTCCAATCTTTTTTTGTTGATCCAGCGTACGAAACGCTTCCCAATCATGATTCAAAATTAAACGAATTCAAAGCAGACAGCCGTTCTTTTTCGAACTGGATGTTGCGCAATGTGTTGCCGCATCGAGTCCCAGGCTATGCCATTGTCGTATTATCGATGAAGAAAGTCGGCAATGTACCAGGTGATGCGACTGCCGAACAAATGGACGCGATGGCCAAACTCGCCGATCGATATAGTTTTGGAGAGCTGCGCGTTACGCATAAGCAAAATATAGTTCTGGCTGATGTCCGACAAAAAGATTTAATCAGCCTGTGGCAAGAAGCAACAGCCTATGAATTAACAGAACCCAATATCGGTTTGCTAACAGACATCATCAGTTGCCCAGGAGCGGAATTTTGCACACTGGCCAATGCACGTTCTATTCCATTGGCGAAAATGATCGCTGAACGATTTGAAAGCATTGATTTTCAGCATGATATTGGTGATATTTCCTTGAATATTTCAGGCTGCATGAATGCTTGCGGGCAGCACCACATAGGAAACATCGGTATCACGGGTGTTGAAAAGAAAGATCACGAAGAATGGTATCAAGTATCGGTTGGGGGATCGGAAGGCAATGAAAGTTCGCTAGGTAAAATTATCGGCCCTTCTTTTTCGTTTGACCAAATACCAGAAGTGATCGATCGCTTATTGCAAGTTTATTTGCGCGAACGTATCGAAGCTGAACGTTTTATCGACACCGTTCGTCGAATCGGTTATGTACCTTTTAAAGATTACGTCTACGCGGATGAATTTGCTGTTGAAGATGAATCAGCGACAGACAAACATACTGTTGTTCCGGCACAGTACGATATACCTTATTACTCTCCGAGATTTTAACAATGAAAATTATTAAAAATAAATCTATCGTTGAAGATGATTGGAGCGTATTACGACTCAATGCACAACAATTGCCTGAAAATACCCAGGTTCCCGAAGGGAGGGTTATCGTTCCGCTGCAAGTTTGGTTAAAACAACGACAAGCTTTACTAGAACGCGCCGAGATTGGCGTGTGGTTTGCCAGTGATGAACGCCCTGAATTGCTTAAGGGCGATATCGAACGATTTTCTGTCCTCGCAATTGATTTCCCCAAATTTTCTGATGGACGAGGGTACTCGATTGCTTACAATTTGCGTGTTCGTCTTGGATACACAAAAGAATTACGTGCGATTGGGGATGTATTACGCGATCAATTATTCTATATGCAGCGTGTTGGTTTTGATGCTTTTGAACCTCGATCCGATCGAAACATTGAAGATGCGTTAAAAGGATTAACTGATTTCTCTGAGGTTTATCAAAAATCCGTAGATCAACCACTGCCTTTATTTCGTCGAGTGGAACGTAGTATAACGTAGCGGCTGCAATCCCATCCCAAATTACTCTTTTTTCTATTATTTTACATTAGCGAACACTCTTGATCTAGCATCAACTAGGTGTAATATATTGCTTGAAAAATCAATAATAACAAACAAGCAAAAAATGAACTTAACACAAACAATCAACCATAAATTAAATGGACATCGGATTTTAATCGTTGAAGACAATGAGCTTAATCAGATAGTTATCAAGGAAATTCTCAAACGCGCGGGTGCTAATGTAACGATTGCAGCAGATGGCAAAGAATCCTTGGAAGCTTTGGGTAGAGAATCTTTCGACTGTGTTTTGATGGACATTCAAATGCCCGTCATGGATGGTTTGGAGGCAACAGAAAAGATTCGCTCTTCCCCGCAATGGGCTAAGTTACCGATCATTGCGTTGACAGCCAATGCAGACAATCATCATAGAAATCTTTGCCAGCAAGTAGGGATGAATGATTTTATCGCAAAGCCCATTGGCCCTCGCTCATTGATCGACATTATATTGAAATGGTTGTAACGTAAAATTAATTGCAAGAAGAATGATGAGTATGAAATTGGATAATTTATTGCAATGACTATGCGCGATCAAACGGTTTTTCCATATGGTTAATAGGGAAAAAATACGTGTATTAATCCTGGATGATGACAAGTTCATGCTGGAATACGTCAATCAGTTGTTGAAAGAGGTAGGTATTACTCAAGTATTCTTAGCGGAAAACGGTAAAGCAGGATTGCAGATTTTATCCAGTGAGACAGAACCAATCGACTTATTAATCTGCGACATAGAAATGCCAAGTATGGATGGCATTGAGTTCCTGCGTAATATTGCCAACAAAAAGTATCGTGGAAAAATTGTTTTGTTTTCTGGAATCGATGCGGACTTACTCAAAGCCTCGGAACGCTTAGCAATTGTACGTGGATTAAATGTAATTGGTGCTTTGGCAAAACCGATTAATTTAGATTCACTGGCAGCAGTACTTGAGAGAGTTCCTCTGCCCTTTCATGAAAAAATGGATTTTTCTTCGAAGAAGAAACGAATTTTCGATGTAGAAGAAATTAGACAAGCGTTACTTGAGAATGAGATGGAGGTATTTTTTCAACCGAAAGTTTCTGTATCAAGTGGCAAAGTAACGAGCGTTGAATGCTTGGCACGTTGGCGTCATACAAAGTATGGTTATATCTCTCCGGATAATTTTATTTCTGTCATTGAACAAGATAATGATCTTATCAACGATTTTACTCGTCGCATTTTAAGAAAATCCGTCCAGCAATTAGAAATATGGTTACAACAAAGTATCGATTTAAAAATTTCGGTTAATATTTCCATGGAAAATCTAGATCGACTTAATTTGCCGGAAATCTATCAAGAAGCCGTATGGGACTTCAATGTGCCTACTGATCGCGTGATTCTGGAAATCACCGAAGGAAAATTAGGAAAAGATTTTGCACAAACTTTGGACATTTTGACACGCATCAGGTTAAAAGGATTTGGTTTATCGATCGATGATTTTGGCACCGGTTACGCGTCTATGGAAACACTGAAATATCTTCCCTTTACAGAACTCAAGATTGATCGCATTTTTGTACACAATGCTTCAGAAGATTTTGCTACTCGCCTGATTCTTGAGTCGAGCATAAAATTAGGCAAAGCTTTTGGTTTGAACGTCGTGGTTGAAGGTGTTGAAACACAAGCAGATTATGAATTGGTTTCCGGATTGGAGTGCGATGAAATACAAGGTTATTTTGTTGCAAAACCAATGCTGCCGTCAGATTTTATTCAGTGGTTATCCAATTTCAATAAACCCAGTAACGTTTTAGAAACATCAATTTAATATCTAGAAAAAATTGCATCACTGTATATGACAAATCTAAACATAAATAACGATACTCAAAAAGGAAACACAACCGATTCATTGCATCTTGATTTTGGACTTACCATCGCCGATCTCTATAAATGCGATGGGCTGGTCAAGCTTGATCAGTTTTTTATCGATTTCTTACGAACCAGTGATGAAACTTTATCGCAAAAGATGGAACTGGCGCGTGTATATCCTGAAAAGCTAGCAGCAAAAGACGAATCAGCGTTGTTAATCGATATTGCGCCTTGGTTAGAAGATTTTATCGCCCGTTTATTTGGTATTGAAAATGCCGTACAACAATTGGCTGCGAGACATCACGAGCTAGCCCCGCTGTATTTTTGTAAACGGCAATTCGTGCAACGACGCGCCAAATCGAAAATCAGTGATGATGAACTGGCAACGATTGATGGTTTAGCGTTGGAAAAAGAATTGGCGCAAGAATTCGGGGGGGATTTTTCAGAACTGATTTTTGCCAGTAAAGTAACGCAATGGATGGAAACCGAAGCTGACAACGAAGTCAATTTGAATAAAGCCTTGCGTTATGCAGCCTGGGCGTTGAGAACCCCTGAGGGACAGCATCATACCCAACAAGGCATATTGTTTAAATCACCCGCCAAGTTGGATTACCAAAAATTATTAACTCTTGATACGGATGAATCCGCAGGATTTCCTAAACATGGACTGGCTCATCATCGAGAACGCAATGGCTTCGCTTTGACCGATCAGGGCACGGATTTAACCGGCGCATTGGATGAAGCTAATTACTGCATTTGGTGTCACGAGCAAGGCAAAGACTCCTGTTCTAAAGGATTTGTGCAAAAAACAAAATCGCCCGATGAACCGCGGACGTTTAAAAAAAGTGAACTCGGCGCTTTGTTGGCAGGTTGTCCGTTGGAAGAACGTATTTCCGAGTTTCACAAACTGAAAACGCAAGGTGTCGCGATTGGAAGTTTGGCGATGATTGTCGTCGATAACCCCATGTGCGCAGGAACGGGACATCGTATTTGCAACGATTGCATGAAATCCTGTATTTATCAAAAGCAAGATCCCGTTGATATTCCTCAAGCAGAAACTAGAACCTTAAAAGATGTACTGCAATTGCCGTGGGGATTTGAGATTTACAGTTTATTAACGCGTTGGAATCCACTCAATCTGCGTCGTCCTGTCCCGAAAGCGCCAACAGGAAAGAAAGTATTGGTTGTCGGAATGGGGCCCGCAGGATATACATTGGCACACCATTTGATGAATGATGGGCATACGGTGGTCGGAATTGATGGGTTGAAAATTGAACCGTTGTCGGAAATGACTTCTGGAGTCAATCAACGAGGCGAGCGTGTGCCTTTTAACGCTATTTATCATATCAGCGCACTGGAAGAAGAACTTGATCAGCGTACGCCAGGCGGTTTTGGCGGTGTGGCGGAATATGGCATCACCGTTCGCTGGAATAAGAATTTTTTAAAAGTAATTCGATTATTGCTTGAGCGACGCGAAGAATTCGCGCTGTTTGGTGGTGTGCGTTTCGGCGGCACCTTAACCACACATGATGCGTTCGCCATGGGATTCGATCACGTTGCACTGGCAGCCGGAGCAGGACGTCCAACTATCCTTGATTTACCTAATGGCTTAGCACGAGGTGTACGCGCTGCATCTGATTTCCTTATGGCGCTCCAGTTAACGGGGGCATCACATAGTGATTCGATCGCTAACATGCAATTGCGATTACCCGTGGTTGTAATTGGAGGCGGGTTAACTGCGATTGATACAGCCACTGAATCACTCGCCTATTATCCCGTACAAGTGGAAAAATTTCTCAAACGTTATGAGATATTAACCGCCGTACAAGGCGAAGGCACCATTCGGCAAGCCTGGGACAAAGAGGAATTGCAAATTGCCGATGAATTTCTTGCCCATGCACGAGCTATCCGTGCTGAGCGCCAGGCCGCCGAACAAGAAGGACGCACACCGCACATTATCCCGTTATTGCAATCATGGGGTGGCGCGACTATCGCGTATCGTAAACGATTGGCTGATAGTCCTTCGTATACTTTAAACCACGAGGAAGTTGAAAAAGCGTTAGAAGAAGGAATTTGGTTTGCCGAAGGACTTACACCAACGCGAGTAAATGTAGATCAGTGGGGTCATACGAGTTCGGTTAATTTTTCTATCCAGAAACGTGATGAAACAGGTCAGTGGCACGATGCCGGAAGTGCTGAATTGCCTGCACGAGCATTACTGGTCGCAGCGGGAACACAACCCAATACTGTACTAGCCAGAGAAGACAATGAACTGTACAAGCTGAATGGTCGTTATTTCGCAGCGTGCGATGAAAACGGCAATCCCGTTCAACCACAATCCGGCAATCCCAAACCTGAGCAACCGTGGGTATTGTTAAGTCGCTATCAAGGGGAAAACGATGATCGTTTTATTAGTTTCTTTGGCGATTTACACCCTTCTTATTCAGGTAACGTGGTCAAAGCGATGTCCAGCGCTAAACAAGGCTACCCCACAGTAAGCCGCGTGTTAGAACGCATTCAACCGGCATCTCAACAAACTTCAAAACAATTTTTTGACACCTTAAATCAACAATTACGCCCAACAATTCATAAAGTAGAAAGATTGGCGCCAAACATTGTAGAAGTTGTTGTGCACGCACCTATGGCGGCGGAACATTTCCTTCCGGGACAATTTTATCGCCTGCAAAATTATGCAACTTTTGCCTCTAGTACCGAAGATACTCATTTAGCAATGGAAGGCATGGCGCTAACAGGAGCATCGGTCGATATTGAGCATGGTTTGGTTTCATTAATTGTTTTAGAGATGGGCGGATCTTCCGATCTTTGCATATTGCTGAAACCAGGCGAACCCGTCGTATTAATGGGACCAACCGGAACGCCTACGGAAATTCCTTCTGGAAAAACAGTAGTGCTGGTGGGTGGGGGACTGGGTAATGCCGTCTTGTTTTCAATCGGCGCCGCTGCACGGGCTGCCGGATCAAAAGTGCTCTATTTCGCAGGCTATAAAAAACTGGTAGATCGTTACAAAGTGCCAGAAATTGAAGCAGCAGCGGATATCGTAGTATGGTGCTGTGATGAAACACCAGGATTTTTGCCCACTCGACCTCAAGACAAAACTTTTGTCGGCAATATTGTGCAAGCAATGGTCGCTTACGGCAGTGGAGAATTCGGCGAACAGCTCGTACCACTTAAAGATGCCGATCACATCATTGCAATTGGTTCAGATAGGATGATGGCAGCCGTTGGCGCAGCACGTCATAATCAATTGAAACCGTATCTCAAGTCGGATCACTTCGCGATCGGCTCCATCAATTCACCGATGCAATGCATGATGAAAGAGATTTGCGCACAATGCTTGCAACCTCATAAAGATCCGGTTACCGGAAAAATAACCTACGTATTTTCTTGTTTTAATCAAGATCAACCGTTGGATCAGGTAGATTTTTCTGCATTAGCAACGCGTTTACGCCAAAATACTGTACAAGAAAAATTGACCAACCGTTGGATCAAGAAATGCTTGAGTGAAGTACAATAAATAGGTTACTGAAAATTTTTGACTGAATAAAAGTCAATCATTGCCGTTATATAAATTGCGAGTAACATCGCATATTTCTCCCAAAAATGACCAGAGAGGTTTATATGGCTTCTCTGGTTATTCTCATGATAAATCGCTGAATAAGAAAATAAAAAATCACATTTAGTTCTTCTTTCAATGTAATTCTGGGTTTATTTGTAAGTTCTCAAGGTGTTTTTCAGCTATTTTTCTGTAGTAAGCGGGAAATATAACCTTAACCGTAAGAATTCCTAAGGAAGCACTGAATAATTAGAGGCTTTCCAGATTTTTCGGTATTACTATCAGTTTTTTGGACTCGACTTTCCGGCAATTCATTTTTTAACAGCGTTTTACCACCAAATTTTCCCCGTTTGTGCTTCATTATCCACTATTGAGGGCATTTTGAGCGAATTGTTTCTCAAGTTTCCAGTAGTCGCCTGCGCAGCAGGTACAAGTTGCCAAGCCCATCAGCATGTTCACCTGGACGGCATTCTTCATCAGCCTGCGGTAGCGGGTTCGGATGAATCCAAACTGTCGCTTGATCACTCTGAATACATGTTCTACCCGTGCCCGGATTGAGAAATGCTTCCGGTTACGCTTCTTCTGGTTCCCCAGAGATTCTGGTTGGGCTTATGTTTGTCTTGCACGCACCAGCGTATTTCCAACTGCCGTGATCTGCGTTTGTATTCACCACTGGTGTAACTCGCGTCGTCTAAGATAACCTTGTCTTCGTCCCGCAGTAGCTTGGGCAAGACGTTGATGTCCGATTCATTGGCTGCGGTAATTTCAAACGTGTGCACCGCTCTTGGATTCACGTCTACAACAACATGCACCTTCATGCCAAAGCACATTGCTTTCCCTTCTTCGTCTGGTGCATCTCAGAATCACGAGCCTGTTCCCGACTCTTGATCAAACTTGGCGCATGAATGAGTGTGGCGTCCACCATCGTACCTTTGGAAACCAGCAACCCTTGAGCCTTAAGGTGAGTATTGATTAGTTCCAGTAATATCGCTGTCAGTTTATGCTTCTCCAAAAGGTGACGGAAATTCAGTATCGTGGTTTCATCCGGCAGGATATCCGGCTACCCGGTAAAATCCTGCAAAGCGCCGCATACTCTCAATTTCATACAGGATATCTTCCATTTGTCGGTCAGACAGGTTAAATCAATTCTGCATGCAGTCGATGCGAAACACGCTCGCCAGCGCCATCGGCTGGTGGCCCCGGCGTTCAGCCTTGGGATAATGCGACTTAATGTGCGAAAGCAAAACCAACCAGGGCATTAACCCTTTCCATTTCGCTTAAAAAAACCTCCTGGTGCAGCCGGCGTTTCTCGTGATTTGTAGTCAAGATCTGCAAAGCTCGATTGGTGTGACATACGCATTTAAAAGTTATCAGGTAACATTATTACCTCAAACTTCGAGATTTGTTCAGCATTTCCTTGAGAGGCCGATTATTTTTAGCCATTTTCTGCAAATGAGCTAGGAACTATTACACCCAACCAGCGATTTCTACTCAAGAGAACGCAATATTCCTATGTTCGCGTAATCATTCGTTGATCGTCAAATAGAGTCCTTTGCAAAAGCCTCAAATAGTTTCGGCGGCTTTTTCAAATTATGCACCATGCCAATAGCAGGTGCCAGAAACGCGCCAAGATTAGACCGCGGTAACACAGCATTTTGCCATTGAGCCAACGTGTCTGATAGCTTTATCCTGAATACCATTTTTTGATAACCGTGCTTTCAAAGCATCGCGATGTTTCTGATTGCCATACGCCTATCGGCATGAACACGTGTTCCTGGCTAGAAATGGACCTTGTCGAGCAGGCACGGTAGTGGTTTGCTATCATGGCAATTGGTCGCGGTGGTGGTTGCCCCGCCATAACCAACCCGTCTCCATCAACCACCGTGTGTTGTCTTTAACCAAATATCGATTAACCACCTTTTCTGGTCCACGTGCTTTGTGCTATCTACACCAGCGTGGGTCACTTCAATGATCCGCATTGCTTCCTGAGCATCTGCTTCATCATCCTGTTTTTCCCACTCATTCGCTACTTAGTAAGGAGGGCAGTTTTTAGGCTTACGCGAACTTTGCGTAATGCTCGCATCAATATGGCAATCTTTTCTAATCGTCATGTCGAGCGCTTGTGTCTACTCATTTACCCGTGTTAATAATCAATCCCAAGCGCTTGCTGCCGTCAGTTGGGCTCGATAGCGCTCCAGTCTATCAATTGATCAAGCTGCTTAAGAAAATTTGCTTTCCGCGTTCGGTGAGTTACATCGTATTCCGAAAAACTCATAGTCAACAGTTCAATAAGGTTGTTTTAAAACATGAACATAATTGTAACGACAGATCCATTCTCTGGACATCAACTCGTACAGTAAAAACAACTTGATGAGCTACTAGCGTTACTTAGTAGCTCATCAAGGTTTTTATTCTACTAACCTAGATATCCATTTCCACTTTTAACATGCTGGGCTTGGACAAAATGTATTAACTAGCGGAACAATATTATTGCTCGTAAAAGGACTGGCTCCTTGTACTTTAGGGTCGGTACTGATGTACCCCCAACTTGTTACAGCAACCACAGTATTTTTCTGAGCAGCGATGCCGGGAAGATCTGGTGTTGCAGAAGGGTCAATACCAAAATTTATAATCCATGGACCACCGCTAGAACCACCTCTCTGTCTTGAGCCGATTTGTATATTGTTAAACCATCCGGCGTCAGTAATCGTAAAACCCAGAGAGTCGGTACGTTGCATTGCGGTACCATTACCTAAACCTACGGGATAACCTAATTGCGTGATTTGTGTTGCGTTAAGTCCTGCGAAGGAGGTAAATCCAAAATTATTCCATCCATAACCTAGAGTGCCAGTGCGAGTACCTGGGTATACGCCATTAACAGGAGTTGCCACTAATAGGGCTACATCATTTGGGCACACAACATTGCATCCATCTGTACCTTTAATCCATGAAGTCATAACTGCGGCATTCGAAACTCCATATACGCCATATGGTGCGTTGGGGATAAATCGATCATTTTTAGCTGGAACAAAAATCCAGTTGCTATAAAATGATCCGCTGCCATAACCTGCGACACAATGGGCAGCGGTTACTATAATTCCTTTTTTGATCAGTGAAGCGGAACAAACGTATGTACTCGCGCCGATTTTAAAATAAAGTTTACCGGCCGCTCTATAAGGGTATTCTTTAGATACCCGTCCTGCTTGAGCTTCAGCACGTGATGTAGTAAAAGGATGATTTTCAGTGCCGTATTCTTGATTTGAAATTCCATCATCACTTGATTCGGTGGCATTCCATTTTGGAAGTGATACTGGATTTTCTTTGCCATTTCCAGATTCTCCAGCTGAAAAGCCTGGTTTACCTTTGATAGTTTTCTTTGTTCCTTGTGAAATTTCTAAAGTGGTTGGCGACAATTGTGCTGGTTGCGGCATTTGCATCGGACGTGCATTGGCAAAATCGATACTACTCATTTTAGATTGCAAGTCGCTGGAAGGAGCGGTTAATACAGTAATATTGCCCTTTTGTTCAATTTTGCCAGCTGGAAGTACTGCATAGCTAGCGACAGTGAAAAACGATAGTGAAAGACCAACAACAAATGATTTTGTTATATGACTCTTTATCATGGTATTACCCCCTTTTGAATAATATTCGTGTAAAAAAGCGAAATAAATAGCAGGAATCAGCAACCCCATTATCTATTTGAGATTCCAAAACACAGCTATGTGGAAGTTTGCTAAGTCTAAAATACTTTCACGAGGGATATGCTATACATCTTGAAAAGATAGGTATGTGAGATAAATCACAAATATCACGGTAAGTTCTGGAGAATATGAAGAGACTTTTGCGCAGTTGCGATCTTGGTTGATCAGCCGAATGCTATAACATTCGTTTAAAACGCTAGCATTAAGGTGATGAGTATAAGTTTTTCAGAATTTGATTTAACCGGCCGTAGGCAGAAAGAGAGTTTCTTGAAGTAAATTAACCAGTTAATTGACTGAAACACGATAGAGAAAGCGATATCGGTTCATTATGAACCAAATATCGGACGCGGCAGGGCGTCCGGCGTATTCGGAGCTGCTGTTGTTCAAGATGCTGCTGGTAGGAATTTGGAACGGTGGTTTAAGTGATGAATTGGTGGAAGCATGGCGAACTCAAATCTGCATGTGATGCGGTTTCTGGGATTGTCGTTGGAAGATGATGTACCGGATCATTCTGTGTTATCGCGGTTTAGAACGCGGCTGATATCAGGGTAGGAGCGTGGGACGGGTTATTAGAGGAAATCAATCGCTGATCCAGGCGTACAGCATCACAGTTAAACAGGGTTGTCACGTTGACGCGAGCATTACGCAGAGTTCATGCAAACCTAAAACTAAACCAGTTTATGAAGTGGTTGATGATCGGGAAGAACGCGATAATGGAGTAAATGCCGCAATCAGCCATGCGGGTGATTGAAGTAACGTCATCCGGTGCCGATACTGAAGTACGCTGAGTTAAAAAGGTGACAAATCATTTTTGGTTATAAGCAATATAAGGTGGTCGATAACAACGGTTTGGTAGTGACGGTTGAGATGACTGAGGCGAACTGCCATGATAGTAAGATAATCCTGAGTCTACTGGATAAGGCTACCAACAATCCATTGATGCGACAACAGTTGCATGGCAATCGCTTGATTACAAAGATCCGATATGTAGTAGAACGAATCTTCGGCAATCAAGCTCGTTGGTTCAATACGAAAACACTGTTTTACTGCGATTTAGCCAAAGCACGCACTTGGCACATATTACTGGCTATAACGTATAACTTGAAAAGACTTCCTAAACTCTTCACTGAGCGCAAATTGATTATACAAACTTAAAGTTATCTCACTTTACAACTAAAACTGGATGATTTGGAATGATTTTTATCGATTCATTTGTGAAAAAATGATTTAAAAATACTCCCAGTTTCTTTACAAAAAAACGAGAGCTGCGCTAAAAGGAGAAATTTTTAGAATTTTGCAAAGGCGATCAATTCAAGAGCGCCTAGATATTGTTTCCAGAAAAAATGTAAAACTGCATTCAAGCGATGATGTTGATGCCATGATAGATAATTTCACAGCTGAGCACTGTTGTATGGCTCAATGAAGCGCTAGAAGATTTAACATCAAATGGCGATTGTCTTGCACAAGAGAACGCCAATGCTGCTTATAATATTTTAATTAGAATAAAAGCTACTGCCGATAATCTATTGCGAAACGCCGAAATTGATCACTCAGACTGTATGTTTGGTACCCGTGAGATAGTGATGAGTGACCTTCCAAAAATCCTTGTCTATCAAATAACCGACAGAGATATTCACGTATTAGCTGTCATGGTTTTCCCCACACCAATGGATACATCAGGGAGTAAATAAATGGCTAATGTTGTTGATTTCGAACTCTGGCTTAATTTGGCTGTTGCATTGGGTATCGGTTTGCTAATTGGGGCGGAGCGCGAACGCCATAAAGGAACTGGTCCTGACAGGTCATCTCAAGGCATACGTACTTTTACCATTGCGTCACTTCTTGGTGCTGTAAGTACTATTTTAAACTTTTGGTTACTCGTGACTTCAGTCATTTGTGTTACGGTTTTTACAGCAGTTTCTAGCAATAACCAACAACAAAAAGACCCTGGCAATACCACAGAAATAGCCTTGCTATTGACTGTGATTTTAGGTGGCTTAGCCATTCATCAACCCACACTGAGCGCAGCGATTGCAGTGAGTTTGGCAATTTTGCTTGCCGCTAAAGCTCCCATACACGGCTTTGTTATCAACATGGTCACTAAAGATGAGTTAAACGACTTTCTCATTTTAGCTGCCGCAACACTTATCATTTTGCCACTGGTACCCAATACTTTTATGGGTCCATTTCAAGCGATTAACCCCCGTAACCTTTGGCTGATTGTGATTTTGGTGATGGCTATCAGTGCATTGAGTCACCTTGCGTTACGTTGGTTTGGAGCGCGCATTGGGTTGCCGCTAATAGGTTTAATATCAGGATTTATTTCAAGTATTGCAACAGTGAGCGCAATGGGTACGCGTGCTAAAGAAACACCTGATATTTTAAGTGAAGCGGTCCCAGGTGCAACATTATCCAGTCTAGCAACAGTTTTGCAACTAACGCTATTATTAGGCGTTGTTCACCCACCTACGTTAAAGATACTTGCAATTCCACTTGTTTTTGGCTGCGTTTCAATAGTGATTTATGGTTTAGTGATTGCGATAAAAACGCTTGATAAAAATAAAATGGACACAGCTACACTTAGTAAAACATTTAGCGTAAAACATGCATTCATGCTAGCAGCAGTCATTGCCGTCATTCTCATTTTTTCAGCCGCTATAAATGTGTGGTTTGGGCAAGCTGGACTAGTGGCAGCTTCTGGTATCGCGGGGTTAGCAGATGTGCATGCCCCGACGATTGCCGTAGCTACCCTTGCAGCTACTGGTAAACTTGCTGTAGAAAATACTGCCATGCCAATTTTAGTGGCTTTTTCTGCCAACGCAGCTGCCAAAGCTTTGATGGCAGTAATTAGCGGCAGCAAACCTTATTACCAAAAAGTAATTTTAGGTTTAATCGTGCAAGTAAGCTCTACATGGGTGGGATGGTGGTTAACCTCTGTGATCTAGATAAATTTTGGTGCCGGGAGGGGGAATCGAACCCCCATGATGTCACCATCGCGGGATTTTGAGTCCCGTGCGTCTACCAATTCCGCCATCCCGGCCAAAAGAAACTGCTTGGCAATATTTCATGGAAGCGGCAATTATCACTGAAAAGCAGTAGCACATCAAGCCACATGGGCGAAAATACGCTTACTCGGTATAATATGCCGCATGAAAACCAAGGATTTTGATTTTGATTTGCCTAAAGATCTCATTGCACAATTCCCTACCCAAGTAAGAACCAGCAGTCGTTTGCTTTATTTGAATAGTTCACAGAATGATTGGCAAGACAGGTTATTTGTCGATTTACCCGATTTTTTAAAACCAGGTGATGTCATGATTTTTAATGATACTCAGGTGATTAAAGCGCGGTTATTTGGAAAAAAAGACAGTGGTGGCAATATCGAAGTGATGATCGAACGAATCATCGATGAGCATCATGTGCTTGCATCCATTCGTGCCAGTCATGCGCCAAAAATAAATTCCAAGCTTATTTTGGCGCAGGATATTGTGGCTACTGTTATTGAGCGTGGTAATGATTTTTATCGGTTATTTTTTGAGCATGAGCGTTCAGTTGTCGATTTGTTGGAAGATTACGGACAGTTACCTTTGCCCCCTTACATTGCTCGCTCAGCCACAGATACTGACGAAGCGCGCTATCAAACCGTCTATGCTAAAAATTTAGGCGCTGTCGCGGCACCTACTGCGGGACTGCATTTCGATACCAGCATCATGACTCGATTGCAGGATCTTGGTATTAGAATAGCGTATGTTACCTTGCATGTCGGCGCAGGGACGTATCAGCCGGTGCGTGCAGAACACATTCAAGACCATATCATGCATAGCGAGAGGTTTTATATTCCGCAACAGACTGTTGATAGGGTTCAACAATCTAAAAAGGATGGCGGGCGTGTATTAGCGGTAGGAACCACTTCGTTGCGTGCACTCGAGGCTTGCGCGCAGCAGCATGGCGGTGAATTAATGACAGGCTATGGTGAAACGAATATTTTTATAACACCAGGCTATCGATTTCAAATGGTCGATCGCTTACTGACAAATTTTCATTTACCTTGCTCAACATTACTGATGTTAGTGTCTGCTTTTGCCGGGGTGGATACCATCAAAAAGGCTTATCAGCATGCCATCCAGCAACGTTATCGTTTCTTTAGTTATGGTGACGCCATGCTCATTGAGAAAAATCATGAAATTTGAATTACTTACCACCAGTCACAGTGCACGACGAGGCAGATTAATGCTTGCACACGGAACGATAGAAACTCCTGTTTTTATGCCTGTAGGCACGTATGGCGCAGTAAAAAGCATGACGCCACAAGCGCTACACGCTATCAACGCACAAATTATTTTAGGCAATACTTTTCATCTGTGGTTACGTCCTGGATTAGAAGTCATTGAAGCGCATCAAGGATTACACGATTTTATCGGCTGGCAAAAACCAATACTGACCGATTCTGGAGGATTCCAGGTTTTTAGTTTAGGAGATTTACGCAAAATCACCGAGCAGGGCGTGCATTTCAAATCACCCATCAATGGTGACCATTGTTTTTTATCACCCGAAGAATCGATGCGTATTCAGCGGGTATTGAATTCGGACATCGTTATGGTATTCGATGAATGCACTCCCTATCCTGCTGACGAAACCACCACCCGTAACTCAATGGAACTCAGTCTTCGTTGGGCAGAGCGCTCGAAGCAAGCCCATGGAGATAACACCAATGCGCTTTTTGGCATCGTTCAAGGCGGCATGTTTGAACAAATTAGAAATGAATCATTCGCAGGCCTGCAACAAATCGGCTTTGACGGTTATGCCATTGGCGGTCTATCGGTTGGTGAAACCAAAGCTGAGATGCAGCGCATCTTACAACATACCGCACCTTTGCTGCCTAGTGATAAACCACGCTATTTGATGGGAGTTGGCACTCCTGCGGATATTGTTCATGCGGTTGCGCATGGCATTGATATGTTTGATTGCGTGTTACCAACGCGTAACGCACGTAATGGCTGGTTGTATACTCGACACGGCATCATTAAGTTACGCAATAGCCAGTATCGTTTAGCCAAATCGCCGCCTGATGAAGCATGCGGTTGTTATACTTGTCAAAACTTTTCTTTAGCTTATCTCCATCATTTGCAACGAATTAATGAAATATTGGGTGCGCATCTGAATACCGTGCACAATTTGTTCTACTATCAACAATTGATGGGCGAAATTCGCCATGCTATCGAGCAGCAGCAATTTCAAGAATATGCACAAGAATTTCTGGCTAAGCATGCAACATGTTAATATGTGCGCTTTTAAATGCTTTTGGAGAATTTTATGCTGATTAGTGACGCTTTTGCGCAAACTGCAGCGCCAGCGCAGGCTGATGCCAATTTGATGAGCTTGTTGCCGATGATCGCAATTTTTGTTCTGTTTTATTTTCTGTTGATACGCCCACAATCTAAACGTGCCAAAGAACAAAAACAAATGGTTGATGCCTTGCAACGCGGAGATGAAGTCATTACCAATGGCGGTATATTAGGATTAGTGATCAATGTCAGTGAATCGTATCTCATCATTGAAGTAGCTCCCAGTATTGAAGTGACAGTACTCAAATCTTCGGTGCAAACCTTATTACCGAAAGGCACATTGAAAACTATCGATCCGAAAGGAAAATCCTCAGCAAAATCTAAGCCTGCAAAAGCTAGCGCCAGCGACGCTGCTGATACTGCCTCGCAAATCAGTGAAGCTGAAGTCGTTTCCGGCGATAAAGCGACAGAAACCACACAGCAATCCAAATAAGTAGTTTTCCAAAATAGCTGTGAAATTATTTCTCTGTTTTCTAACGATATAACTTTAATCTAATTTACCTCCATGAACCGCTACGCACTTTGGCAATATCTCATCATCGCAGTCTCAATCGTACTTGGACTGCTATATACCTTGCCAAATTTTTATGGTGAATCGCCAGCCGTACAAATATCGCCACTACGCTCATCTTTAACTGCGGATACTGCATTATTAAAGAAAGTTGAAGATGCCTTAAAAGAAAACAGCCTGACTGCAGAAGGTGTATTTCTTGAAGGCAACAGTATAAAAGCGCGATTCAAGGACACCGATACACAAATTAAAGCCAAGGATTCACTTCAATCAGCGCTTGGAAATGACTACATTACTGCGCTTAATCTTTTGCCCAACTCTCCGCAATGGTTGACTAGTTTGGGTGCTTTGCCCATGTATTTGGGCTTGGATTTGCGTGGCGGCGTTCATTTCATGTTGGCAGTAGACATGCAAGGCGCTTTGGAAAAATCGCTAGAAGGCTATAGTTCTGATATTCGTACTGCGTTACGTGGAAAGAAAATATCTTACTCAGGAATTGAGAAGCTCAATCAGAAATTGATTGTAAAATTTCGCGATGCTGAATCGCGGGCGCAAGCAGAGGCCGAATTAAAATCCAATTACCCCGATCTTGCTTTTGTGCAAGAGCAAATTGGCGAGCGCTTCGATCTAGTGACTACGATCAAACCGGAAGCGATGATTCGCATGCAAGATTCGGCAGTGATGCAAAATATCACCACATTGCGCAATCGGGTCAACGAACTCGGTGTCGCAGAGCCGATTATTCAAAAAGCCGGACGAGATCGCGTCATTGTGCAATTGCCAGGCGTACAGGATACCGCCAAAGCGAAAGATATTTTAGGACGTACAGCAACGTTAGAAATCCGCATGGTGGATGACGAGCGTGATCTGGATGCAGCCACGCGAGGGAAAGTGCCGTTTGGCGTAGAGTTGTTTGAAGAACGCGGCGGCGGTCCGCTACTCGTGAAAAAACAAGTGTTACTGACAGGTGAGCATATTACCGATGCACAACCGGGTTTTGATAAAGACAATCAGCCCGCAGTTCACATCAATCTCGACAGCGGCGGATCACGCATATTCAAACAATTGACGCGTGATAATGTCGGTAAAAGAATGGCGATTCTGTTGATTGAAAAAAATCAGGCCGAAGTGATCACCGCGCCAGTAATTCGTGAAGAAATTGGTGGGGGCCGGGTTCAAATTAGCGGTCGGATGACGAGCACAGAAGCAAGAGATGTCGCATTATTGCTTCGTTCGGGTGCTTTAGCGGCACCGATGGATATCATTGAAGAACGTACCGTCGGTCCTAACTTAGGTGCTGAAAACATTAGCCGTGGTTTTAATTCCACGTTGTATGGTTTCTTAGGTGTCGCCATTTTCGTTGCAATCTATTACTCGGCTTTTGGCGTCATTTCAGTCGTGGCATTGGCACTCAACTTGTTACTGTTGGTCGGTTTGTTATCGATTATGCAGGCTACCCTAACATTACCTGGTATGGCTGCTTTGGCGTTAACGGTAGGTATGGCAATCGATGCGAATGTATTGATTAACGAGCGGATACGCGATGAATTACGTATCGGCATGCCGCCGCAACAAGCGATACATAGCGGTTATGAGCGGGCTTTTGGTACTATTGTTGATTCAAACATTACCACCTTAATCGCAGGCATTGCTTTATTTGCTTTTGGGTCAGGCCCTATCAAAGGATTCGCGGTTGTGTTATGCCTGGGTATTCTCACTTCGGTATTTACAGCCACTTTTGTTTCACGCGGCTTAGTTAACTTTTTCTATGGTAATCGTCGATTAGACTCCGTGCCCGTCGGGAAAATATGGATTCCCAAAAACAGCAACAAATCGTTCGATGTGACCAATACAATTGACAACGCATTAACGGATACCCAAGAACGTCACCCAAAAAGCACCACATCTTTACCGATCAAAGACGTTCCTCCAAAAAAGGTTTCGCAGGATGAGCTTATAAACGAAGAGATCAGTGATGAAGTCGACACTAAAACCCCGATGATTTCTGAAAGTAACGCCACGCAAACGGTTCAAAAAACTCAAAGCGCCGAAGTACCGCGTAGCAAGAATAAAAATAAACGCAAAAATAAATAACCGTCGTTGCATATAACGCATTAAATAATTCATAAGGAAACTACCATGGACTTTTTTAGATTTGATCGCAATATTCCTTTTATGAGTTGGCGTCGAACGGGTGCTGTTATTTCGATCACAACTTTTGTATTGGCCGTTTTTTTTATCGCTACGAAAGGTCTAAACCTAGGAATCGATTTTACTGGTGGGACGATCCTAGAAATTAATTATCAACAAACCGCCGATTTGGAAAAAATAAGAACAACTTTGGCAAATAGCGGCATATCCGATGCCAGTGTGCAGAACTTTGGCACTTCACGCGATGTGCTGATTCGATTGCCCGTTAGACCGGATGCATCCAGTGCGCAAGTTTCAGAAAAAGTGTTAGAAATACTTAAGCAAGCCGATACGTCAGTGGAAATGCGTCGCGTTGAATTCGTCGGACCGCAAGTCGGTGAAGAATTGTTAGAAAACGGAGCATTGGCGCTGTTATTCGTTTCAATTGGAATTGTCATTTATCTTGCAGTACGATTTGAGTGGAAATTCGGTATTGCAGGAATGATCGCAAATTTGCATGACGTAATAATTATCGTGGGTTTTTTTGCTTTCTTTCAATGGGAATTTTCACTGACTGTTCTTGCCGCAGTATTAGCGATTTTAGGTTATTCGGTAAATGAATCCGTGGTTATTTTTGACCGTATCCGCGAGAATTTTCGCAAAATGCGAAATGCTTCTGTAACGCAAATCATTGATGATGCCATTACAAAGACTATGTCACGCACAATTATTACGCATGGCAGCACACAGATGGTTGTCATCGCCATGTTATTGTTCGGTGGTGAGGTGCTTTACTATTTTTCACTTGCTTTAACCATCGGCATTTTATTTGGAATTTATTCTTCCATCATGGTGGGTAGCTCTATCATTATGCTGCTGGGCGTGAAACGTGAAGATCTCATGAGACCAGAAAAGAAACCTGTTGAAAATGACGGTGCCGTCGTTTAGAGAGTTTCAAATATCGACCTCAAATTCGTGTTATTCGTGATTAGGTGGTGTCGATTTTGATCGTATGATCCAAAGTATGATCGTTTCTTTTAATTCTCTGAGGTACACGCCTTGTTTACTGATATTGTTCACTGGATCGTCGAAACAGTAAGTAGTTTAGGATATCCCGGTATTTTTCTATTGATGCTGATTGAATCCAGTTTTATTCCTTTTCCCAGTGAAGTCATTATGATTCCTGCTGGCTATCTTGCATCAAAAGGTGAAATGAATATTGTGATAGCGATTCTATGTGGGATATTAGGAAGTTTGGCTGGAGCATTGGTCAATTATTATCTTGCCGTATATCTGGGCAGACCATTGTTGATACGCTACGGAAAGTATTTTATGTTTGAAGAGAAGCATATGCAAAAAATGGAAAGTTTCTTTTCTAAACATGGTCATATTTCAACACTCACAGGCCGTCTAATTCCAGTAATCCGCCAGTACATTTCTTTACCTGCTGGACTTGCACGAATGAATTTAGCGGTATTTAGCTTTTATACCTGTTTAGGTGCGGGAATTTGGGTGATTGTTTTAACCTTGTTAGGCTACTACATTGGTGAAAATGAAGCGCTTATTAAAGAATACCTGCATCAAATCGTATTGCTACTAATCATTAGCTGCGCTATTGGAATAGGGATTTATTGGTATTTGCAAAACAAAAAGTAAAAATCTTGCAATTTGTCTATAGCAAATCGGTTGTCGATATTATTCATCTGGTAATTCAATAACATTTTTGTAGTGCTCGATGAATATAATGATAATGAGCGTTTATATGCGGTTGTGGGCGCTTATGAATTATTCCAATTTCCTATTTGCCTCCATGATAAAATTTACGCTGACCTTTAATTGTTTATCTGTTTAATCTGACATACCAACCCCAGCTTGATCATTCATGATACAACTCACCATTAATGGACAGCCACAGCAATTTGAGGCACCGATAAACGTTATTCAACTTATCGATCATCTTTCATTGCACGGTAAACGCATTGCTATCGAACGCAATGGCGAGATTGTTCCTCGCAGTCAATTCTCGGCACAAATGCTGTGCCACGGGGATCAATTAGAAGTCGTGGTCGCGGTTGGTGGCGGTTAAATCTCTCTATAATTTGTTGTTCAATACACTTTGATATAAAAAATCTCATGGATGACTTAGTCATTGCCGGTAAAACGTATGCATCGCGTTTATTGGTCGGCACAGGCAAATACAAGGATTTCCAACAAACCCTTGAAGCAGTTGAAACCAGTGGCGCTGAAATCATCACAGTAGCGATTCGCCGCACTAATATTGGACAAAATGCGGGTGAACCCAATTTACTCGACGTTTTATCTCCGTCCAAATACACTTTGTTACCTAATACGGCAGGTTGCTATACCGTCGATGATGCCGTTCGCACGTTGCGATTAGCACGAGAATTACTGGATGGACATAGTCTTGTCAAACTGGAAGTGTTGGGCGATCCGAAGACTTTGTTTCCAAACGTTGTTGAGACGCTGAAAGCCGCCGAAATTTTGATCAAGGAAGATTTTCAAGTGATGGTGTATACCTCGGATGATCCTATTCTTGCCAAGCAATTAGAAGATTTAGGGTGCGTTGCGATTATGCCGCTGGCATCTCTCATTGGCTCCGGCATGGGTATTCTCAATCCATGGAACTTGCAGATCATTATCGATAATGCCAAAGTGCCTGTAATCGTCGATGCTGGTGTAGGCACCGCCTCTGATGCGACTATCGCAATGGAGCTTGGTTGTGACGGAGTGTTGATGAATACAGCGATTGCGGCGGCGCAAAATCCAGTATTGATGGCCTCGGCCATGCGTAAAGCGGTCGAATCAGGACGCGAAGCGTTTCTGGCTGGACGTATGGCGAAGAAATTGTACAGTGCAAGCCCTAGTTCTCCAGTGGAAGGTATTATTTCTCAAGCAAAAACCATCAAAAGACTTGATTAGTATTGGTTTACGAGCACGCTACAATGCAACCCGCAATTCGCAGCTTCGTTCTGCGTCAAGGTCGTTTATCTAATACACAACGTCGCGCGTGCGAAACGTTGTTGCCGCAATTTGGCATTCCCTTTCAAGCTAACGTCATTGATCTCAATGATATTTTTGGTCGTGATGCCCCGAAGATATTAGAGATTGGATTTGGCATGGGAGACAGCACAGCAGCGATTGCACATGCTAATCCACAGAACGATTATTTGGGTATCGAAGTGCATATGCCCGGTGTGGGCAGTCTTTTGAATAAGATCCACAAACTACAATTGACCAATGTGCGCATTATTCAACATGATGCTGTCGAAGTGATTCAATATATGCTGCCGCCTGAATGCTTGCAGGGTATTCATGTTTTCTTTCCAGATCCGTGGCCCAAAGCTCGGCATCACAAGCGACGTTTGATTCAAGCAGATTTTGTGGTGCGATTGTGTAGTCGTCTAAAACCCGAGGGCTACATTCATATAGCGACCGATTGGCAAGACTATGCCACGCATATTTTGCAAGTATTACAGCAAGAATCCGCTTTGCAAAATACGGCTGAAAATTTTGCTTTACGTCCGGAATGTCGTCCCATTACGAAATTTGAGAATCGAGGCATTCAACTTGGACATAGTGTATGGGATATGATTTTTTTGAAGAAGATTGGCTAAAAGGCGCGTGACACTGTATTTGAAATCGGAAATTCAGTAAATTTCAATTGCAACGTAAATCAATCGTTTATCATTACGGATATGAAAATCAATATTGTTTTAATGCTAACTGGTTTATTAGTGACTTATTCTGTCTACGCTAATGATTCTGTGCGTACCGGACTTTGGGAAGTGACTACACGATCGGATTTACTGGGTCTGGTGCAGCATGTACCACCAGAAAATATGCAGCAGTTACAAAATCTTGCCAAGCAATATGGGCTGAAGATACCCAAAATAGAAAACGGCGCCGCGATTTCGCATGTTTGTATCACGCCCGAAATGGCACAGCAGGAAATTCCAACCTATTTTTACGAAAACCGCTCTGGATGTACGGTGCACAATGCAACCCGCATCGGCAATAGTTACAAAATGGACTTGCATTGCAAGAATGCGCAATTTCAAGGCAACGGAACGGCGCAAGGTACATTTACAACATCGGAAAGCTTTACCGGGAGCAGCGAATTCGATAGCACGGTAAACGGTACGCCACTCTATGCTTCAGCAGAAATCAAAGCACGTTGGATTGGCGGACAATGCAGTGCTGTCAATCTGACCCAATAATTTAGAATAGGCATTATTGACTAAAGCATAGTATGTCGATGGAAAAATGCAATAAATCTGAGCATATAACTAATATGCGACAGATATCATGCAATAGTTTTAGCAGTCTCCATTTTTCTATGGCAACGAGTCTTTTTGAGTCAACTCTTGGTAAATTTTTTCCATGACGTCGTTGTTATACCCTTGAACTATACGTTGTGCCTGAAAAAGCGCACTTAATTCTGTCACGCTAATAGCTAAGATTATCAACGATCCGATTAAGTAGAAGCCAGCAATGATCGTTATCACACCTAACAAAAAAATTACGACATTAATCGTCCCACGCACGTTTCTTCCTAGATAAAAGTGATGTAATCCTGCGATAAAAAAGAAATTGAGTGCAGCATAAGTGTCAGGGTCTTTTAAACTTTTTTCTGTTTGACTAAAGAAAATCAGCCGTTGCTCATCAGACAAGGCACGAACTCGAATTCGTATCGCTTCTTCATCATCATCAAGCTGTTGTTTCGATTTCACAAATATTTCTCTATGACAAAAAACAATCAGATTTTCAAGTTACTTATCTGTGAAATTGATGGATAAGTCTATTTCCATTTAGCGAGCCAGCGTAACAATCACCGCTTCTCGTTCCCAAAAAAGCAAAAAACGCTTTCTCTCGACAAATTGAAAAACTAATGTCCAACCATTCGCGGCTTCTTTATTCAACGTCGTTTCCAATTGCTTGATAGGAATACCGGATGAACCTAAAAATAGTGTGCCAATGCCACCTTCGACAATATGTAAGACTTTGTATTCTTTATAGGCCATTTTAATCCCTTGAGGTTATTTGAAAAAATGAAGTTATATTTCAGTTTTTGATTCTTTGCAATCTATCATTCGATTTATTAAAAATTGACGTTTTGAGCATTTGAAGACAACATGCGCTACATGATGAATGAGTATGACTAAAAGGAATATTATGCCCGGCAAGTTAATGTTTTCATCGCGAAACTTTCAAATAACGATGGCATTCGCGATTTTCTTATTGCTCGTTGTTTTTGGTGCGATATATCAAACCAGCTCCCAAGGTGATTTTTCAGATACTTATCCAAAAGGTTTTCGAGGCGGCGCCTGTACCATAGAAAGCGACGCCATGACGATTGGTTATTCTGGTTATTATCTTTCCAGTGATTATGAGATTCCCGAAAACGCGATTCGCACTCCTAATCTAGCGATTCAATGTGGCAAAATGCCTGGAACGGGAACATTGGATATCAGCATCGATTTGCTTTACCCGGAATCAATCCGAGACGTGCCATTGGCGCTTCGCTTGGTGAAAATAGAAAACCAAGATGACAAGGAAGTGAACGATAAAAACGAAACAGCTATTCAAGAGTTGGAGTTATTGACAATCCCCGCGCAAACACATGCCTCGGGAGTCATCACACATACACTAAAACTTACTGAGTTGGGATATTACACAATTTATCTGAGCGGAAAGAATGAAGGCGATAAGGAATTTTCTACAAAAATTCCGCTAAAAGTTGGTCAGGATTGGAAAGATCATTTTAAAAAAGCCGTTTCGGTATTCCTAAAGAAAGAATGAATGAGATTTTTATTCAAATATTTTTATATTGCTCCGTTAGATAAATAGATATCTAAGCAGGAGGAGAGTATTATGGACGTTGGAAATATCGCCAGTTTGGCAACGGCTATGAGTAGCGCCAAAACTGATCAGGAAATTAGTATCGCTGTATTAAAGAAAGCCATGGACATTAATGCCGCAGGCGCTCTTGCATTGATCGAAGCCTTGCCTGAAAATCCATCGGTACAAAGTTTGCCTCAGCATCTGGGGCAAAATATTAATACCACCGCCTAAATAAAAATGGTTTGAGTCCGATAGCGTTGTTGGCATGGCTGTGACATATATGTCACAGCCATTGCTTGTCTTGAGAGTGTTTGTAATAAAATTCGTTTATTTCGTAGCAAAAATCGTATAAGATTCTAGCAGGTTGCTGATAATTAAAAAAATATCAGTAGCTAGTGAGATAGCGGATGGTTTATGTATCTTGTTTACAGAATAAATAACTGAGGAGATCGGAATGAAAGTTAATACCCAGCATTCAATTCGCATGTTAACACTGGCAGTTGTTTCAAGCGCTTTTATTGGACTTACAGGTTGTGCTACTACAGCACAGTTCGAAGAATTGCAAACGAAAATCAACTCAGTAGCATCAGATGCTTCTGCAGCAAAAGCTGATGCAGCTGCAGCAAATTCTAAAGCAAGTGAAGCTTTACGTTTAGCAGATGAAGCTAACAAAAGATCGCTCGCAACTGAAGAAAGACTTGGTCGTGCATTTAACAAATCAATGTACAAATAAAACCAAAGTATAGAATAAAGTAGTTTCATTAATAAAAAAGCCCTATTTTTTAATAGGGCTTTTTTATTTTATAAAACCTTAGCTTGCTTACAGTATCAAGAGAATGCTTTATATGAACAGACGCAAACGCGCTCGCTTTAACCTATTAGATCCGCTCGGAAAGCTGTGGCGGTTTTATTAAACTCGGCAGTTGAAGGAGGGGGGGGTTAGCATAGCACTTGACGAAAAGCTTCAGGGTAAGAGTTACCAACGATTTATGGTGTTCTGAAACGTGCGATTGCGGGAATCGAACCTTGGTCTTTTTCTGATATATCAATCATTTGTTATTTGCCTCTGCTATTTTTGTGTCATTCCTGAGTAATTTCACTAGCTTAAGAGATTCTTTACGAAGTTTAGTCTAAACTTATCTGTAAATACTTTCAAGTCTACTATATTAGTAATAATCAAATGAATATTGTGGTTGTAAAACATCATCGACCTTTTAACTTGTTATTTATGTGTTCGTAGTACTGCGTTTTCGTTAGAACTATTGGAAACTTCAAATGCCACTTAATCTCCGAGATCTTGCTCGTATGTGTGAGTTCAGTTTTGAACTCCAATCGCTTGGTGTTGTTCACTGTCTTTGCTTAAATTCTAATCATATTTCTCAAGCCAATATGAAATTGGACTCTTCCACCACCGATAGTTCAGACTTCGTGCGCTGGTTGTTTGGTGAGCTGGCAAGGCGTCGCGTCAAGAAAGGTATCAGCGAAGGGGATTCAATTGATAAACACAACTTTACGACAACAGAACTCAACTCGGTAACGAACGAGGAGCTGGAAATATTTGCAACCAAACTTATTCAAAAAAACAAATACCTCCTCAAGACAATCAAAAGCAAAGATATTGAAAGATCGATAGATGAATCAGCGAACGATTTTCTCGTTCGTGCATTTATACATCATGAAGCAGAACAGAAAGCACAATGGAAGCTAGTGACAAAGCCTTTGTCTAGTACGTTTCTTGCCAATGCCTCGATGGAGGCAATGCAACGCAATCTCAGCCTTTCAAATCAGCTTCAGGACACGGCCCGTACTTATTCTGGTGTTGAACAGATACTTATTGAGGAGAAAAAGAAATGGAGGGATATGACCCAATCGGTATCTCAGTTGTTTTCAGCTAATTCCGCGTTTGATGTGATTCAACGCAACTACGGAGCATTAGATCAGCTCCGAGATGTCCATCACCACTTAGATTTAGGTCAATTCTCTACAAGCAGAATGCTGTCAATGGATATATATCGCAGTGAGAACATGCTCATGAAATCGGCTCTAGAGCTGACTCAGAGAGAAAAATTGTCTGCCGGAGTAGAAAGACAACTACAGGCGAATCGTGATTTACTGAAAAGCTATGAAGCAATGTTTCGCCTCCCACAAGCATTCGAGGCGGCGAGTCTTTTGGCGTCGAGTCATGTCGGGGCAGTTGCAGAGCTCGCTCAACAACACGCCAAAGGTGCACTTGATCGGCAAAACTTTATTGAGTCGATCACAACCCCCTGGATTAATAGAATAGAGGTGTCTCGATCCGTCACTGCTGCACTAGAATTACAGGGCATTGGGAATGCACTAAAGACAATTAAGGGGTTCGATCTTGAGTTGACATCGGCCCTTCGTCAGGATTTTGGCGACTGGCGAGATAGGATTATTTTTCCTGAGTCGATCTTCACCGATCCTGTTGTTCGATCTGATTTTTATGTCGCTCGCGGCTTCAATACGGCACTTACTGATTTTCCAGAGACAGCGTTTCATCAAAGTCTTGAGGCTGCAGGTCTTGAAGGTGAGGTTTTTAATCTTGAGCTGTATGGAAGTGTTGATTACCAATCGACCGATCCAGAAGAGGAGGCTGGGCTACAACGAACGAACAAATGTCATGACAAATTGCAGAGGTTTGAGAGATTACTGCGACATTTTATCGATGATGCGATGACTGCTCGGTACGGCTCCAATTGGCCGAGGAAACAGCTACCGCCTGAACTTTATGAAAATTGGGAAAATAAAAAGAAACGAGCCGAAAGTAATGGGGAAACTCTGACATTCATTGAGGTTGCTGATTTCTCAGACTATGAGAAGATTATTTGTAAAAAAGATCACTGGCGTGAAGTATTTGAAGCTAGATTTAAGAAAAAGGAAAGTGTTCGAGAATCACTTCAACGGCTTCAGCCAATTCGAGTAGCGACCATGCATGCAAGAATTGTCACCAAAGAAGACTTGCTATATCTTTACGCAGAAGTTACGCGTTTGTTAAGTGCATTCAGGTAAGTGTGGCGCATTTGTCAAGTTGACTTCGCAAATCGGCGCCATGTCCAGAATGAAGAGCTATCATTTTTTTTCCAGTGGAAAAGTGTAATCATAGATGGAGCATCTCTATTAATATTAGTAAACATTATTTATCTGGGAAGATTGTTTTATCAACGACTCAGCAGGAATGCCCAGTTCATGATGTAGTTTTTGAATCATGCGTAGCGTTAGTGCGCGTTTGCGGTTTTAGACTTCATCCACGCGGTTATTTTTTTCAATCATTGGTTCAAGGTCTTTGATCGTTAACCCTTTTTACTTCATTTTAAATTTAATGGCTTCAACAGGATCGGGTTAGGTCGAGCGAAAAATGTTTGCGTTCGTAAGTTTCAACCATTGCCACCAGAACATTCAATTTTTCACCTTCCGGCGTATATGGTTCTGCCGTCATCAGTGATTCTATTTTCCTTAACGTTTCTCGATAGTCAGTATCGGTTTTGATAAGTTTGATGTTCGTCATATAGAATGTTCCTAGTGTTTAGTGGAGTCGAGCCGACCAATAATCACTAGACTTGGTCGTACAAATATACTTAATTATTGTAATGTACCAATAAATATTATAATTGAATATCGGTAGTTTTTGCATGGAGACGGTTATGCCTGTACAAAAGAATACCAGTGTGACACTGGGTGAACATTTTGAGAAATTTCTGGCTCACCAGATTGAATCGGGGCGCTATGGTTCGGCCAGTGAAGCTATACGGGCAGGGCTGCGTTTACTTGAAGAACGTGAAGCCAAGCTGGAGGCGTTGCGGCGTGCTTTGATTGAAGGCGAACAAAGCGGTACAACGGATTACTCTTTGCAAGGTATTCTGGATGAATTGGAAAGTGAAAATTAGATGGGATCATTTACCCTGACGCAAAAGGCCAGGGACGATCTACTCTCGATTGGCCGGTATACAAGCAAACAATGGGGTAAGGTGCAACAAAGGCGTTATCTGCTTGAGCTCGATGTGGCCTTTCATGATCTTGCAGATAATCCGCAAATCGGGCGCGTATGTAATGATATTCGAGAAGGTTATTTTAAGTTTGGTGTTGGTAAGCATTTGATCTTTTACCGCCTTAAAGGGGAAGATCGAATTGAAGTTGTCCGTGTCCTGCATAGTCGCATGGATGTCGAGCAGCATTTATAAGTCAGTTTATTTCGATTGCGGAATCCACCGTCCATAAACTTTGATGATCATCCCCCAGTCTTTGTGTCCCATTTGTTGTGCAACCCACATGGGATTTTCACCTCTTGAGAGCAGGGTGGAAGCAAAGGTGTGGCGGGTTTGATAGGGATTGCGGTATTTTATGTTGGCTTTTTTGAGTGCAGGAATCCAAACGGTTTTACGAATGGCTTGATCGTCTTTCCACGGTTGGTTATAGCGTGGGTCATCAAAAACGGTATCTTCTGGGGTTTTAGTTGCGGTTTGTTGATTGAGTAACGCTTCTCTGGCTTGAGGTTGCAATGTAATGGTGCGTTCGCCCGATTTGGTTTTTGTGCCTTTTAGGTAGTTTCGCACTTTTGCAACTCTGACGTGAATACAGTTTTGTTCCAGATCGACATCTTGCCAGCGTAGTGCAATCAGTTCGGAAGTCCTGAGTCCTGTCCAGAATGCGAACTGAATCAGATTTTTTTCTTGACCGGCCAGTTCATTGAGAATTCTAGCGACTTCGTCCGGTGTAAACGGTTGTGGTTCACGGGTTTCAAGCGGAAGATTTTTGACTCGTGTCAGTGGGTTTTTGTCGATGATTTCATCATGAAACATTTCGTCATAAAACTGACGCAGCGGAATCAAGAGATTGTTTTTGCGTTTGTTGGAACAGGGAAGATCGGCTAACCATTCTTTAACTTTGAGCGCAGTGAGTTCACTAATCGTCAGATCGCTAAATGTTGGGATCAAATGGTAATAAATGGCGCTTGTGTAATCGCGTAACGTGCTTTGTTGGCAGCGGGATTGTGCGCGTTGAAGCCAATCTTTCAAGCCCTCGGCGATGGTATATCGATCTGGGCGGGTTTTGCGCAGTTGCTTGGCTTTCTTGCTAAATGGGAAGTGCTTGAGATAATCGAATGTGTCGGTGCTGATCTCATACAAAATATGATCACGTTTCTTTTTGAGTTCTTTTATTGCCGTTTTTGTTGGCGGAATGCGGATGGTTTCGCGGCAACGCATACCCTGAAAGGTGAATGCGATCTGTACGCTATTGCCGCGAATGGTTAAACCTCTGCACCCTGCATCCATGAGTACGCTGCTTTTGTTTTGATGAATATTCTGCCGTTTGGTGCTTTTACCCAATGAATGTTTTCGAGCCATTGTCCTTTCTTTTTACATTGCCGGATGGCTTCTTCAGTTAAACCCGTGAGTTCGGCAAATTTCTTAATGGTTACCAGCATGTGTTCGGAGTGAGTCATTTTATTTTCCCTCCTCAGCATGACCGGCAATATGTTTGGCTACTTGCTTTTCTACTTCCGCTTGGTTGTCGATTAGCCCCTTATCCGCAACCTTGCGTTTGCCCATCACTACCGCCCAGAAGCTGCCAAGTTTTTTAGTGATGGCGTAGCCGACGCTTTTTGCTTCGCTATACTGTGTTTCTTCTGGACAAACATCTTGGAACTTGAGGCCTAAGATTTTTTCATAACGACGATAGGTCATCGGGTTATGCAGTATCTTTAATACGCGCCAGCCAAAATATTGACCCATGATTAAAGCGCCTAACGCGCTTTCAAGGGTGGTTCCAACACCTTTAAATTCCTTGATGTTCTTTAAGATGGTTTGCTCTTGTTCTTCGCTTAGATTGAGATCAAATAGTTTTCTGTGATTGTTTTCCATAATAAATAGTGTCCATAAAAGTTAATACTGATTGTTATAGTACACTACTTATTATCAGAAACTATAGTACATGTGTCCTGTTTAATCCAAAATCACTACCTGATCGTAAAATTCCTCTTTGGTAAATTGACGCATTTCGCCATAAAACTTGATGACGACTTCGATCTGATCGTTTAGCGTCAGGACTCCGCAAATATGACCCAGTTGGGTGATGCTTGGCTTTTGGCCAGGCTTGGGAGAATCTTTTTTTAACATCGCAACCCGATAGATTAAAGAAACCGCTTCATCTAATTGAAATTCATTCATTGTGATTTTTCTTTGCTTATTTTTAGTGTTGAGTTGTGCAGTCATCGAAACTCCATGAAGGTAAAAAAGGGGTTGGTACAGTTATTGATACAGGTCCAAGGGAAACAGCTCCGGTGTGACATTGCGTGCGCTCGGCTGGCGCCTCGCTCCTTAATGTCACGTCCTCGCTGTCGACTTTTAAAACCCTCCAAACATGTTTGCGAGTGCTATAGCTCAGTCCCTTCCAAACAATACCTGCAACCCGAGACGACGCTGTTTCACCATAGCGGTTGAAAGCGGGTGAATAAGTTTTTCCGGTCATGGGATTGAGTTGTTTCGCTTTGTCGTAAAACGGTTTGATGGCTTGCTGGTTGTGCGGGGTTTCGGGATTGCCCATCGCCAGCATGAACGCCGCCCAATCGCTGGCGGTTGCCGATTGACGAATGGTTTCGAGTTCCGGATCGTCAGCTTTGTCGAGTTTTCTTAATTGAAGCCAGACGGTGACACTCGGTCCGCCAATTTGTTGGAATTGGCGAATGCCCCAGGTATTGGCCCAGGCGGTAATGCGTTCGGCTGCTTGTGCTGCATCATTGCCGTACAAATCTTGGTCCAACGCAAAGCCGTCAATGTTCTTGGAAATGTACTTGGCAATATAACCGGCTGCCGTGCCTTTTGCTGGATCAATCGCTTGCGCTTTGAAGCGGTGTTCTTGTGCACCGGATTCATTGCCACTATCCAAAAGGGCATAATGACGCATGACTTTTCTCACGGTTTCACGGTGTTTTTCCGGCATGAATAACAATAAGTGCCAATGCGGGGTGCCGTCATGATGCGGTTCAACGACGCGGAAGCCATAGGGTTGAATATCCAGGCGATGTAATTCAGCGCGAATCAGTGACCAGTTATGGACAAGGTATTGATGCGCTTGTAAGATGCTGGTGCCGTCATAACGTGGATTGGATGCACCGTGATGTAAACAGGCATGCATACGTGAAGGGGTGGTGACGGTATAGAATTCACCCACATGACCGAGGTGATCGGCAACCATTTCAAAACCTCGGATGCGTGTCATTAATTCGGCACGGCGAATCGCTGGGTTGGATACTGAACGATCGGCTAGGTTCTGCAGGGAAAAAAGCTCGCCATTTTCGTTACCTACAAAGGTCGTCGCGAGATATTCACGGGTTCGTTCCTTTTGTTTGCGATTAACATGGATGGTGTAGTCGCTGGCATAGATGCCACGCAGGCGGCTGACCAACGCGATGTTTCTGGAAATCGTTTCAATCTTGCGTTGGCGTAATATTTTGATACGGCGAAACCACCAGTGATGACAGCACATCCGCTTTAGAGCGGGTTCGAGGTTATCGCTTTTGATCGATGGCCGTTTGATTTGATAGTGATCGACAATGCGCAAGCATGCCTGATAGCCTTCAGAAGGCGATACAGTACGAGCGCGGGCTGTATGGCACTTTTCAGCAAAGCGTCTTGCAGCTTTCAGCAATTCATCATTTTCAGCGCAGAGATTTAAATCTTCAATGCGAAGCTGAAAATAAATGTTTTGTAGTTCGTGGTTGGCTTGATCAAAGTCGAAGCGTTCAGCGGTTTTTGCGTAATGGTTTGCTAAATCGCCGGCAATTGGGAAGAGTTCTGTGAAAATATGCCGCCGCATGCGTTGGCAATTTTCTGTGCCGTATGACTTCGTGCGATTATCGGCATAAACGACTTGTGGCAAATTTGTGTCATTTTTGTGCCACAACCGAGACTTTTGCAGACCAACCGAGACCGATCGGTCATTTTGACAAAGACCGCTAACACCCTGATTAATATGGGTCTTAGTCGGTCTTGAGTGGTCTGGGTTAGACCTTAAATTGGTGGGACGGCGGGAATCGAACCCATCACCATAAAAACCTCTTATTTTCTATCTATTTTTTAATAGATAAGAGGTTCAATTTCTTTAAATACCCCCAATAATACCCCTAGTATAATTGGAGGACTTTAGATTTTTATGCTAACTCAGGCGTATAAAGTTCAATTCTGGCATTTAGGTGTGCATGGATATCATCATAAATAATACCGAACTTATCCAATCGTTTGCATGATTTTAAAACACATCCTCAACGAGAAAATCAGCGTTTTTCATGATGTTATTGTTGTGATTTTTGCTAGTGATGGTTTTTATTCTTATCTTTCCATCAAGTCATTCAATTTATCCCGTTGTTCACGAAGCACTTTCCGTATTTCCTTGATCAGTCTAGTCATCCCGTGTTTACATGCATTTTGGCTTGAACGCGCTTTGCCTTCAAATGTCCTTGCTCCGGTCGATAACTCCCACGGCTTCCATTTTTTTATCAGTTCCGCTTGATGCGCTCGTCGCTCCGGTGTCCAGCCATTCGCCATTTGATGACTCCAATAGTTCGTTTGATGATTTTAGAAATTTCTCGTGTGTGTGAGAAACTTCATTATTATTAACTTGCTGATTCAACCCTACATTCTGCTGCTTTATAAATTCTATGGGGCGTGGATTTTTGATTTCAGCCAATGTTTCGTAGGTTGATCTGCATTGTGATTGAGCTTTTAATGCTAATCGCATATAAGTTTCGAAATGACTCAATAATTGTGAATTGGCTGCCTTACAAGCCAGACTGTTAAACATCAAATCAAGCGTATTGCCTTGTGCAGCCAAAGTTACTTCTACGCAATTTAAATTGCCATTTGTTACTTTTTTGATTTGTTCGCTGAGAGTAGCAATGCAGGCAAATATATCCAGGTCGGTATCTGATATGTTTGAGCTAAATGATTGGCCACTGGTGACGGCCCGAACCACGGGGTTATAGACATACATTGTTTCCACTTGTTTATCATTTGCGCCATCTATTTTTTGTTTTATTTTGTGATCGATTTCTGTCGATTTAGTCTTAGTAGTAGATGATGCATTCGATATTGGTTTTTTCATGAGAGTTACTCCTAAAATTGAAAATCATCATTTTTCTGCAAAGCAAGCACTAAATATAATTCTAACTTAATGGTTACTTTGCTTTTTCTGATATTCTGTAATTACACTTTTATTAAAGTGATGGAATAAAACCGACTAATTCGAGAAAACCGATTCGACTTTCCATTTTGCAGCATTATGTTTGGAAGTGTCTTTGACAAAACGAAATCCATTAACAATTTGACCCGCATGGCGTTTGATCCACCAACCAAGTCTATTGCGGTTGATATTACCATCGCTATTACCGACTATATCTACAATGATTTCGTGCAATTCTTCACCAGAGATAGAACGAGCTAATTTAATGGCATTTTTTATAGATGTAGGGGAGTCTTTAAAACACTTAAACCATATTTTCAAAAAATCGCCCAGTAATTCACGATCGGGATCTTCATTCATGGCCTCAAAAATACAAGCTGCGGGATCATGCATGCCCAGCCATAACAAAGATTGTCGACAATAATCTGACCAGTCGGAATAAGTCGCAATGGTTTTGCATTCAGTTTTTGGTTTTCCTGCACATATCCATGCAAAAATTATAGTTAATGCTAATGATACAAATCGTTCTCTGTTAGTTCTAACCTCATTGACCGGTTGCTTTTGAAAATCTCGCGCTGCTGGTATCTCACAAGCGGGGTCAAGATTAATAGTAACCGTTCTTCGTGTCATATCTCGCACCGGGTCAACGTTATTTCCGCTACTCAAAAATAATACTTTTGTTCCCACTTCGGCCGTTTTACTTTGTCCAAGTATACGTCCTGAAATAAATTCACTCGTGAGAGCTGTGCATAGCGACTTATGAGGAGTTAAATTACTGGTTAAGTTATCAAACTCAATAACAGCGGGTGCTGTTAACAATTCAGCTAGCAAAAGTTTTCGACATTCTTCATCGTCTGCTGGGAATGTATGTGGCGTACTTCTTTGGGGCGTAGCAAAAGCAGTTATAAGCTCGCACAAATAACTTTTGCCGCTGGCTATGGTAGGTGCTTTGATATGGAACATTGGAGCATGCTGCAATGACGGCCTAACGACGGCGGTTAAAATACCTGATAGCGCCGCAGCTTTGTCATGTTCGGTTTTAAATGCGAATTCGCTCAGCAAATCTAATATTTCAAATAGTGCTTGTCCAGCTTGCTGTTTTGTTGGATTATCTGGAACGCTAAAATTTCGTGCGGTGAATACGCCGAACATTCCAGTCAGTGCATCGTAACCGGTTTCAGTCATCAAACTATCATTTGATCTTAAGTAAGGTTGCCGAGCTATGCCATTGAGTATTGGTAAATGCATGTAACTCGTCGCATCATGCAGCACTCGTATATACTTTTCTGGAGGATCAATAATGACCCATGACTTACTGCGCTTATCATAACTTTGCCAAATAGCCAGACCCGCTAAGATACGGATCATAGTCGGCAGTGTTAAAGACCTGACGGTTGTCTCAAGAGTGCCAGGATCGGTTGTGATAGTGACGATCATGCCACTTCGCTGATAATATCTTAAGGCTTTTGCCAATTCACTTTCAGCCGCATCACAAATACGTGGCAACTCACCCGGCTGAACATAAATGATCGATTTGTGCTTAGCTTCAATTCTGCTAATTTCTAAGAAATCATGCAGGGCGCTGACTTTCCGGTTAGAGCAATGTTCATGCTGGCACTTGAACCCTCCCAGTGGGTATGATTCGTTGGGATCAAAATATGCAGTGCCGTGATCAATTTGATCGGTATGCTCATGCACCCAAGGGCAAGTGATATCGTGCTTGCCATCGCCTAGTGGCTGCTTATATCGACCTGATTTTTTTAGAGCAACGATGACCGGATTCTCATTCGCACGTGGGATATGGACGTCATCTTGATACAGCTCAGACTCCTGATTGTGTTTTCGGCGTTCTGTTAGATGTAGCTTTGATGATTTGATTGGATCTATTTGCAAACCATCAATAATTTCTTGAATGGAATAACGACATTCAGGATTCCATTCTTTTAACTGGCAACGCCAATGACTTCCATCGGCAATTTTATTTTTGCCATTAATAGCGACGGGTAGGCGGCCGATTCTTGTGCACACTCCGTTTGATCCGGGATCACACAAACCTGCTTTAATAATGGAATTAAGCAAGTTATCAGCAACAGCCGAATCTGTAATGGGTTCGTTTAGCAGATACCCGATTTGAAAATTACTTGGAGAGGTTTCGATTTTCCAGCTAGGTTTTAAGTTAATGCGATTTTCTGGAATTTTAATACCGATGTCATCCAGCATGATCGCATACAAGGCTATAAAGTATTTTTTTTGCCTCTTGAATTTCGATTTATCATCGGGTTTAAAAGTGGCAAAACTAAGATAGTTGTTGTGACTATCTAATAAGCGGGTTTTTCCGTTAATCCACGGTTTTCCGAGCCATGCACTTGACTTAACTTTATTTGGATCGCCCGCAAAACTAACTACAATTGGGCATTCTGAATCAGTAATATTCCCGAAAATCGCTGTTATGAAATCTGAGTTTTTGATCAGGGAGAAATCGGTTTCATCGATTTTATCGGTTTTATTAATCGCGGATTTCAAATTTGGCGACGAATTTTTTTTCATGTCATGGCTGAAACCTTGAATTAAACTTAACTCCTGAGTGCTATTGCATTTATTTTGGTTATCCGAGGTACATTTTTCGTTCGTCATTGCTATTCTCCAAGGGGAAAGTTGGTTAGATTGGTTGGCAACGACTTGCGGCTTTTTTCAAGTTCGATCACGAGGTTGCGAATTTCCGCTTCGGATTTTCCGGCGATACGCGCAGCATTTAGTGCAGTCACTTCATAAGCAGGCCAGCCGACGGCTCTGGCTCCGAGGCTTACTGGTTTTGTCCATAGTCCTTGAGAAATTCGCAAGTAAATGGTGGACCGAGATAGCCCTGATTCTATTTTCACAGCGGGAAGTCTAAAGATTTTTTGCAACATGTTTTTGCTCCTTTTAAGTTATAAACATGTTGCGCATAGTGATGCAGCTAGGGGACTAGCTTGCAAGCAATTTTTTTTATCAATTAAGAAACTCGTTAATACAACAAGTTAGTTTTTTTCGAGCAAGACTAGCTCGGGAGAAGTAGCTAGTATTTAAAGGAAGAATTGGGAGTTTTTTTATAAATGATTTGTTTTATGCGTGAAATACTAACTCCTTCTTCTTCGGCAATCATCTGAAGGAACGCCTTCGTTCCTTTTCTTTTTTCTTCTTTAACACGTGCACTGAGCCTTTCACGACGTTCACTTGGCGTTTCTTTCTTTTCTGTACTTTGGAAAAATTGAAAGTTATCAAATTTTGGAATTACTTCATCTGTCCACCCAAAATGTGCGTACTGATTATCACTGCAACATCCCCATTGATCCATTGGTGATCGTGGGTCTTCGGGATCTCTTTCTTCTGGCGCTGTGGAGTCCCATTTATAATAAATTTCAAGCAAGTATAAAGCCCTAGCCTTGCCTTTTTCATCAGTAAAATCAAACCGACCGTATTGATCGTACGTACAGATCCCATGCTTCTCAATCGCATCTGCTAATGCGGCAGCAGGTATTTTTTTATCGAGTAGGTCCCAGATGGTATGAAAAATATTATCTTCATCATTCGGTTTTTTTGGTCTTTTCGGCTTCATATGTCATCGTCGTGATTACTTTCATTTGGATAATTTCGGACATTACAGTACATTATTGAAGATTTTCGCATATCAAAATAACAAGAATCTATGGCCATCAAAAAATCTGAGCTTTATTCATCCCTTTGGTCAAGTTGTGATGAACTGCGTGGGGGCATGGATGCCAGCCAGTACAAGGATTATGTGCTGGTGATGTTGTTCGTCAAGTACGTCAGTGACAAATACGCCGGACAACCATTCGCGCCGATCAATATTCCACAAGGCGCGAGTTTCAAGGATATGGTGGCGTTGAAAGGAAAGCCCACCATCGGTGACGATATCAACAAGAAAATCATCGCACCGCTTGCCAATGCCAACAAATTATCTAGCATGCCGGATTTCAACGATCCGGAAAAACTCGGCAGTGGCAAGGATATGGTCGACAGGCTCACTAATCTGATCGCCATCTTTGAAAATAAAGCACTCGATTTCAGCAAGAACCGCGCCGAAGGCGATGATATTCTCGGTGACGCCTACGAGTACCTGATGCGCCATTTCGCCACTGAGAGCGGCAAAAGCAAAGGGCAATTCTACACTCCGGCGGAAGTGAGTCGCATCATGGCGCGTGTAATTGCGATCGATCAGGCTGAAACCACGGCGTCGACGACCGTTTACGATCCAACCTGCGGTTCCGGTTCATTGCTGTTGAAAGTGGCCGATGCCGCAAAAACCAAGGTGTCGTTGTACGGTCAGGAAAAAGACGCCGCCACCAGCGGTTTGGCGCGCATGAATATGATTCTGCACGACAATCCCGGTGCCGAGATCAAGCAAGGCAATACCCTGGCCAATCCGCTGTTTCTCTATGAACAAGGCGGGTTAAAGACGTTCGATTACGTTGTTGCCAATCCGCCGTTTAGTGATAAACGCTGGGGTAACGGTGTCGAAACTACAAATGATCCGCATCAGCGCTTCAATGAATTTGGCGTACCGCCGGATAAAAACGGTGATTACGCCTACCTGTTGCACATTATTCGTTCGCTGAAAAGCCGTGGCAAAGGCGCGTGCATTCTGCCACACGGCGTGCTGTTCCGAGGCAATGTCGAAGCAGATATCCGCAAAGCCATCATTCGCAAAGGATTGATCAAGGGCATCATCGGCCTGCCCGCCAACCTGTTTTACGGTACCGGCATCCCGGCGTGCATCATCGTCATCGACAAGGAAAACGCGCAAAACCGCAAAGGCATTTTCATGATCGACGCAGGCAAGGGATTCATGAAAGACGGCAACAAAAACCGCCTGCGTGAAATGGACATCCACAAAATTGTCGACGTGTTCAACAAACAGACCGAAATCCAAGGCTACAGCAAAATCGTATCGTTTGGCGAGATCGAAAAAAACGAATTCAATCTCAACATCCCGCGCTATATCGACAGCGCCGAGGCAGAGGACCTGCAAGACATCGAAGCTCATCTGCTGGGCGATATCCCCAAAGCCGATATCGACGCGCTGCAAGACTATTGGGCGGTGTGTCCCAGCCTGAAATCGGCGTTATTTGCACAAGCGAAACGTAGCCCGAACTATCTGAGCCTGAAAATCAGCAAGGACGAGATCAAGCCAACCATTTTCGCGCACCCCGAATTTACCGCCTACATGGCCGAGATGAACCAAGTGTTCGGTCAATGGGAAAAGAACACCACCGCCATGTTGAAAGCGCTGCAACTGGTTTTTCATCCGAAGGACATCATCCACAAAATCAGCGAAGCCTTGCTCGCCACCTACGAAGGCCGCGCCTTGATCGACCGTTACGATGTCTATCAGCACCTGATGAATTACTGGTCCGACGTGATGCAGGACGATTGCTACCTGATCGCTGGCGATGGTTGGCAAGCGACCACGTATCGCATTGTGGAAGAAAAGAAAAACAAGGATGGCCAGCCCACCAAAACCGTCGATAAAGGTTGGACCTGCGATTTAATTCCGAAAACACTTGTGATTCAGCGCTACTTTTCCTCACAACAACAAGCGATCGATACGCTCAACACCAAAAAACGCCAGATCAAACAAGGCGCCATGCAAACCCTGCTCACCGGGGAAAAACGATTGCCCATGTTTGTTAATAGTATGAATTATCAAAATACAGATATAGGAATAATTCCAGAAGATTGGGACTGTGTGGCAATGGGGGATATTGGGCAAAGCTTAATTGGTTTAACTTACAACCCTAGTAATGTAAAAGATTATGGAACGCTTGTACTACGGTCATCAAATGTCCAAGGTGATCAACTGGCATTTGAAAATAATGTTTTTGTTGATATGGAGTTGCCTAAACGGGTAATGGTGGAGCCGGATGATATTCTCATTTGTGTTCGTAATGGCAGCCGCCAATTAATCGGAAAATGTGCGCTGATCGATGACAGAGTGAAAGGAGCGGCCTTTGGTGCATTTATGTCGGTCTACAGAAGTAAATATTCGAGATTTATTTTCTATCAATTCCAATCACATATTATCCAGAAGCAAATTGAAGAATTAATGGGAGCGACTATTAATCAGATTACAAATAAGGATTTATCTGTATTTAAAGTTGTATTACCAAAAAATGAAGAAGAACAAACCTGCATCGCCACCATCCTCTCCGACATGGACACCGAAATCGCTGCCCTCGAAACTAAACTCGCCAAATACCGGCACATCAAGCAAGGCATGATGCAAAGTCTGCTGACTGGGAGGATTCGGTTGATATGAGTGAAACTTTCAATATTTACTGTGATGAATCTTGCCATCTGGAAAATGATGACTATCGTTATATGGTACTGGGTGGTTTGTGGTGCCCAGTGAAAAAAACCAGGGAAATTGCGGTTCGTATCCGTGAAATCAAACGTAAACATCAAATACCGCACTGTCGCGAATTGAAGTGGAGCAAGGTGTCGCCTGCCATGCTGGATTTATATCTGGATTTAATCGATTACTTTTTTGATGATGACGATCTGAACTTCCGAGCATTGGTCGCGGATAAGTCGATACTGGATCACAACGCTTTTAAACAAAATCACGATGAGTGGTATTACAAAATGTACTTTGATATGCTCAAAGTGATTTTTGACCCGGAATGTCACTATCGGATATATCTCGATATCAAGGATACGCAAGGCGGTGAGAAAGTGCGCCAATTGCACCGCGTGCTCTGTAACAGCCAATATGACTTTTCCCAGAAGATTATCGAGCGCGTGCAAATTGTGGAATCTCATCATGTGGAGCATTTGCAACTGGCGGATTTATTGATCGGCGCCATTTCTTACTTACATAATCAACCGGGGAACAGCGAGGCTAAAAAAACCGTGATTGAACGTATCAAACAGCGTAGCCATTATTCTCTGCGTCAGCGGACGCTGTATAAGGAGAAGAAATTCAATTTATTCATTTGGGATGGCCAAGGTGGGCGGCATTGAGCATGAACCAAATTGAGTGGTTGCCGGAGTTAATTTTATTTTCGGACCATGACGGTGACTGGAATTGTTATTTGGCTGCTATTTATGAAGCATTCCGTACACAATTTATTGTTTCAAGCCCTGAGTTTCGCGGCATTAAACTAGGATTGAAGCGTCACCCATTGATTCGAGGTAAAGAAGCGACTTTCTGGCACATGATTACCGAGGGGGGCATAGAAGAAGAACGGCTACCCGATTTTCGACGTTGTGAACGTATCCGTTGGCCAAGGCCGGTGATTGAGCACGAAGCTCATGCTACCGTGAAACTCTGGAAAAATAAACGCGGCGCTGAAACGCGCATTTTGATATGGCTGGAAGCTGAGGATTACCTGGTGATACTGAGCGAGCGCAAAGGGTATATCTTGCCTTGGACGGCCTACTTAGTGGAACAACATCACCGAAAACTGAAACTGCGGCGGGAATTTGAAAGCTACCAAAAGAATCCTTGGTAAGGGCTGGGGGCGTCCCTTTTAAAGAAACGCCCCCGTTACTCCTTCTACAACATGGTAGATGAGCTTGTTAGAGTATATCGGTAACATTAAGGGAAAACAATAGGGTAAAAGCTAGGTAAATATGGGTATTCTGGGGCGTTAAATCATGGATGATATCGGCAAGCCCGAACGGGTTACGCAAAATCGCGTGGTGAAATTGTTCTGCGAACAATTGGCTTATACCTATCTTGGCAATCTCGAAGACAAGCCGGATAACAGCAATATCGAAATACTGCAACTGACGCGCTACCTGAAAATCAAAGGTTACGATCAAGGGCAGATCAACAAAGCGTTGGATAAATTACAAACAGCGGCCAATAACCACGGCCAGGATTTGTATCACAACAATAAGGATGTTTATCAATTGCTGCGCTATGGTGTGCCGGTCAAAACGGAAGCCGGATTTCCCACGGATACAGTGCATTTGATCGACTGGCAGTATCCCGAGCAAAACAACTTTTACATTGCTGAAGAAGTGACCGTGTTCGGCGAAAAAGAGAAGCGTCCGGATATTGTGTTGTACATTAATGGCGTCGCTGTTGGCGTGTTGGAACTTAAGAACAGTCGTATTTCTATTGGTGACGGAATTCGTCAAAGTCTGGTGAATCAGAAACCGGAATTCATTGGTGCTTTTTTCAGCACCATCCAATTTGTATTTGCCGGTAACGATTCCGAAGGATTGCAATACGGCACTATCGGCACGCCAGAGAAGTTTTTCCTCAAATGGAAAGAAGACGAAACGGAGAACAGCGGCTACAAGCTGGACAAATACCTCGCCAAAATGTGCCATCCGCAAAGGCTGATCGAGTTAATGCATGACTTTGTGTTATTCGACGGTGGCATCAAGAAACTGCCGCGTGCACACCAGTATTTCGGCATCAAAGCGGCCCAGTCGCATGTGCGCCGCAAAGAAGGTGGGATTATTTGGCATACCCAGGGCAGCGGCAAAAGCATCGTCATGGTGTTGTTGGCTAAATGGATACTGGAGAATAATCCGCATGCTCGCATTGTCATCGTCACCGATCGCGATGAACTGGACAAGCAGATCGAAAGTGTTTTCAGAGATGCCGGGGAAGCGATTTACCGCACGTACAGTGGTCGAGACTTGATGGCGCAACTGGGACAAGCCAAACCGCGCCTGTTATGTTCTTTGGTGCACAAGTTTGGCAAACGGGATGTCGATGACTTTGAGGCTTTTATTGAACAACTGAAAAGTCAGTCAAGTCATGCAGTTGGTGAATTGTTTATTTTCGTCGATGAATGCCATCGCACACAAAGCGGTAAGCTGCACAAAACCATGAAAGCCTTGCTGCCTGGCGCTGTGTTTGTCGGTTTTACCGGTACTCCGTTGTTAAAGAAAGATAAAGCTACCAGCTTAGAGGTATTTGGCAAATACATTCATACCTACAAATTCAATGAAGCTGTGGAAGATGGCGTGGTGCTCGATCTGGTGTATGAAGCGCGTGACATTGATCAGCGGCTGAGTTCCCAGCAAAAAATCGACGAATGGTTTGCTGCAAAAACCAAAGGATTGAACGATTTTCAGAAAGCCGAGCTGAAAAAGAAATGGGGTACGATGCAAAACGTACTCAGTTCCAAATCACGCATGGATAAAGTGGTGACTGATATTGTCGGCGATTTCAGCGTCAAACCGCGTTTGAGTACGCAAATGGGTAATGCCATTCTGGTGGCATCGAGCATTTTCGAAGCTTGTCGTTATTATGAGCTTTTTCAGGCTACCGAATTGAAAGGCAAATGCGCGGTGGTGACTTCCTATAATCCACAATCGAAAGACATCACTACCGAAGAAACCGGCGCGAATACCGAAACGGATAAGCAATCTATTTATAACACTTATGATGCTTTGCTGAAGGATATTAGCGCCGAGTCAGGAAAATCCAAGACCGAAACTTACGAAGATAAAGTAAAAAAGCTTTTTGTTGACGAACCGGCGACGATGAAGCTGCTGATTGTGGTTGATAAATTGCTGACCGGCTTTGATGCGCCTAGTTGCACCTATTTGTATATCGATAAATCAATGCAGGATCACGGTTTGTTCCAAGCAATCTGCCGCGTCAACCGACTGGACAGCGAAGATAAGAAATTCGGCTTTATTGTAGATTATGAGGATTTGTTCAATAAACTGGTCAATAAAAAGGGTACCGGGGCGATCCAGGTTTATACAGAAGAATTGGATTACGATCAGTTTGAAGCCAAAGATTGCGATATCTTGATACAAGACCGGTTGGTCAAAGGGCGTGAATGGCTGGACAGTGCCCTGGAAGAACTGGAGTTACTGTGCGAGAAGGTGGAGTTACCCAAAAGTGATCTGGATCATATTCACTATTTCTGCGGCAATACCGAAATCCCAGAAGACTTGAAAGCACGGGAAGTACAGCGAACGGCGCTATACAAGGCTACCGCTAATCTGATCCGTGCCTATGCGAACATCGGCGACGATATGGAAGCCGCCGGTTACAATAATAATGCGATTGAGCATATCCAGCGGCGTGTAGACCATTTTCTTAAACTTCGCGACATTATCAAAAATGCTTCCAATGAGAAAATTGATCTAAAAGCGTATGAGGCGGACATGCGCTATCTGATCGACCGCTATATTCAGGCGGAAGAATCGGTGGTGATTTCACCCTTTGCCGATATGCCAATTCTGGAAGTTATTATGAAAAGCGATATCGCCGAGGCCGTAGGTGCCATGCCGGAAGGCATTAAAGCTAATAAAGAAGCAGTGGCGGAAACTATCGAAAACAATGTGCGCAGCCATATCATCAAAAATCACCTGCTCGATCCGGCGTATTTTGAGAAAATGTCTAAATTGTTGGATGAAATCATCAAGCAACGCAAACAAAACGCCATCAACTATCAGAAGTATTTGCAAGAGATTGCCGATCTGATCAACAAGGTTGTGGCAGCGCAACCGGAGGATATGCCAAAGTCTTTGAATACCAGGCTTAAACAGGCACTGTATAACAACTTAGGCAGAAATGAAGCGCTGGTGTTGCAAATTGATACGGCAGTACGAATTAGCATGCAAGATGGTTGGCGTGGAAATCAAGCAAAAGAAAATCAGATCAAACAAGCGATATTCGAAATCGTCAACGATGCTGAAAAAGTCGAAGGTATTTTTTCTATTGTCAAAAAACATTAGTGATTACTGAAATTGTGGTTATGAAACTGAGTGATCTTGATGTGGAAATTATTCAGAAAAACATCAAAAATGTTCATTTAAGCGTTTATCCGCCTGATGGAAAAGTCAAAGTGTCGGCACCGATCAGCATGACGCCAGATACCATCCGGGTGTTTGTGATATCCAAGCTGAATTGGATCAGAAAACAGCAAAATAAGCTTCGTGCGCAAAAGCGCGAAGCGCCGAGAGAATATCTTGATAGGGAAAGTCATTATGTCTGGGGCAAGCGTTATTTGCTCAAAATACAAGAAACTGACGCGCCACCAAAAATCGAACTCAAACACAACAAACTCGTGATGTCTATTCGACCGGGTACAACGCATGAAAGAAAACAAGTTTTTCTTGCAGCCTGGTACCGAGAGAATCTCAAGCAAGTAATTCCGGTATTGATTGAAAAGTGGCAGTTACGAATGGGTGTGCATGTGAACAAATTTTATATCCAGAGAATGAAAACCAAATGGGGAAGTTGCAGCATTCAGTCAGGAAATATCCGCCTCAACGCCGAATTGGCTAAGAAACCATTGGCTTGTTTGGAGTATGTCGTGGTGCACGAAATGATTCACTTGTTGGAACCAACTCACAATAACCGCTTTATTGCGTGGATGGATAAATTTATGCCGAAATGGCGATTTTATCGGGAAGAATTGAATCGGTTACCTGTGAGACATGAAGATTGGGGGTATTAATAGCAAAACAGCAAAGAATTACGCAATTTTTGTTTTTAGTGGAATAACCGTAGCTCCGCGCTGAGCAGCCGAGAGTTGTTCTCCCCACCAATTGAATAATTTGGCGCGTTCTTCAAACCGTTCTCCTCGATCATAAGCACGAGCGACTTCATTGTCATGCGCATGGTCAAGTGCGAGTTCTACTACGTCACGGGCAAAATTATTATCCCGAGCCAGCGTAGAAAAAGAGCTGCGCCAACCATGAGGGGAATGTTTTCCTTCCAATCCCAGAGTAACACGATACATTTTTTCAATGGATTCGCGTCCGATGTGTTTGTTTCCAGTGGGGGAGGGGAATACATAGCCTTTGCTGCCAAAAACTGCTTGCCATTGGTGCAATTCTGAAACAATTTCAGGACACAGGGGAATGCGATGATCAATAAGCCGCGATTTAACTTTCATCTTTGTGCGAGGAATGTTCCAGACGGGTTGATCACTTTCAAGATCGAATTCTTTCCATTCGGCATTAATGATGTTGCCTATTCGTGCTGCGGTAAAAGCACATAAGCGATGTGCCATGCGCACTGAGGGTGAAATTCTGGCCATATCCGCACGGCGTAAAATATCGCCTAATGCAGCAAATTCCAGCAAAGCAGGCATTCTTCCATTATCTTTTTTGCGGGGAAGTATTTCACGAGCTGGAAGTGCGGGATTATCACGGCATAATCCTTTTGCTTGTGCGTAACGGAAAACACCGTTTAAATGCTGGAGAATGCGAGTGGCGGTTTCAAGTACATCGCGCTTGTGAATATCTTCAATGGCTTTTGCAACAATGGCAGGTGTGATGCTGGAAATCGGCAGATTACCAAGAGCGGGATAAATATCGCGCTCGAATGCTCTGGCGGACTTGTTGTAGTGGCCTACACTCCATTCTCTTTGTTTCATGGTCAACCAATCCAGAGCTACTGAATGGAAAGTATTGTCCGCGCAAGCGGCACTGGCCGCTCGGTTTATCCGGCGTTCCGTTACCGGGTCTTTGTGTTCACGAAGCAAAGCTTTGACCTCGCTCAACTCGACGCGTGCTGATGCCAGGGATACATCGGGATAATTACCGATGGAATAGGTTTTTTCCTTGCCCTCAATCCGATACTTGATCCGCCAACTGGCCGAACCGCTAGGCGTGATAAGGAGATGCAGGCCGCCGCCGTCTGAGAGTTTCTTTCCATGAGCTTTTTGAGCAGCGAATGCCTTGCAAGCCTTATCTGACAAGCGATTAAAAATACCCCCAGCCATGATATTTTCTCCAGTTCAATTTCATTAAATACCCCCAATCATACCCCCTTTACGATTAGATGCAATAGGATTTTTTAGAATCTATATAGACTCTAATTGTTATGCAGAGTAAATAAAAACGCCGTCTCTAGGACGGCGTTAGAAGTTATTGGGGGTATTATTGGTGGAGACGGCGGGAATCGAACCCGCGTCCGCAAGTCCTCTACAGACAGTTCTACATACTTAGCCATATTATTTAGTTTGACGTTGCAACCGCCAACTGGCAGGCTGTTGCAAAGCGAGTCACCTATTTTTTAACGTTCTACAAAGTGACGCTGTCGAACGCGATCCTCGTTAATGACTCTGCTATCTGTTGCCAGACCCAGCGTTAAGGCCCACTGGTGCAGAGGCTAGCCGAATTAAGCGGCTAAAGCGTAGTTTTCGTCGTTTGCGACTATTGTTTTCAGATGGATTTGCGAGGTAATCTGATCCTCGGTATGCCCTGCGCTGCTTTGCTACCCACGTCGAAACCAGATCGTCCCCGGTATTCGTTTTGGTACTCATCAGATATGCATAAAACTTAAAAGTTCAAGCTTTATCGATAGGTATTCTAGCAGATTTAGAAGGAATCTTAATTATAGATATCGGAGTAATTCGTGAGGGTGATCAATCAAATGCTTGGTGCCCCACTTTTCTGGAGGTTCACTGTTTCCGAGATAACCGTAGCGAGCGACGATAGGAAGCATGCCTGCGGCTAGGCTGGCCTGAACATCGCGCATATCGTCACCTAAGTAAATGCATTCTTGCGGAAGGTTATTTATTTGATGGCTGGCTTTTAACAAGGATTCGGGGTGCGGTTTGGTGTGGTTGACTTCATCGCCACAAACCACACAGGCTGTTTGCTGCTCGAGTCCCAATAGTTGTAATAGAGGTCGTGTAAAGCGTGCGGGTTTGTTGGTGACAATGCCCCAAGGTAGACCGCGTAGTTTTAGTTGTTCGAGCAATTCACTGACACCCTGAAATAATTGCGTATCATGGCATAGTCGTTGGGCATAAAAATCGAGGAATTCATCACGCATTTGCTCGTAACCTTGATCACCAGGCTTGATATTAAACCCCAGTGCAAGGAGTCCACGTGATCCGGCAGAAGCAACTGGACGAATTTGCTCAATCGGTAATTCAGGTAATCCGCGCATGATTCGTTGGCGGTTGAGCGCATGGCCAAGATCGGGAGCGGTATCCGCCAGTGTACCGTCAAAGTCAAACAAAACAGCCTTGATCATGGAAGCACAGATATCGAGATGGTGGCAGAACAGGCGTTAGCTACGGTAAGCCATGATGTAATTAACGTCGGTATCATTTTCTAACGAATAAATTTTGCTAATGGGATTGTACGTCATGCCAATCAGCTTTCCATCGGTCAAATTGGTGTGGCGCGCCATGCGTGCAAGTTCCGACGGTCTGATGAATTTTGAGTAATCGTGCGTGCCGCGAGGTAGCAGATTTAATAAATATTCTGCGCCGATGATGGCAAATAAATACGATTTCGGGTTGCGATTGATCGTGGAAAAGAAAACCCAGCCGCCTGGTTTGACAAGCTGCGCACAAGAACGAACGACGCTCATTGGATCAGGAACGTGTTCTAGCATTTCCATGCAAGTCACTACATCGAAGTGCTGCGGTTGTTCCTTTGCTAAGGACTCTACAGAAATTTTGCGGTATTCGATTTGATAGCCACTTTCCAGCAAGTGAAGTTTTGCGACTTTCAGTGCTTTTTCACCCAAATCAATACCGGTGACATGCGCTCCTTTCGATGCCATGCCTTCCGATAAAATACCGCCGCCACATCCTACATCCAGTACTTTTTTTCCAGATAATTCCGCTAATTCGTCAATGTAGTTGAGGCGCAGCGGATTAATTTCATGGAGTGGTTTGAATTCACTATTGGGATCCCACCAGCGGTGTGCGAGTTGGCTAAATTTTTCCAGCTCTATTGGGTCTGCATTAATACCATCATTATTCTGATTCATAGAATTAAGTCCTAACAATTAATGTTTGAGCGTTGTGGCAATGCGTTCTTGCCAGAAATTGGCACGATACTGTAATTCTTGCGAATTAAGTGTCATCAATTGTTTGTTGTTGAGTAATATTTTTCCATTGACCCATACATGGCTGACATGTTCACGATCGGCAATATACACTAAATGAGAAACTGGATCGTAACAAGGCTGAAGATTGAAATGGGAAAAATCAATCGCAGTGATATCGGCCGCCTTTCCAATGGACAGCGATCCGATAGTTTTTTCCAGCCCCAATGCTTTTGCGCTATTGAGCGTCGCCATTTTGAGAAATTGATGCGCAGACAAAATACCTGCTTTTTCGCTGTTAAGCTTTGTCAACAAGGCAGCTTGTCGCATTTCCGACAGTATATCGAGGCGATTATTGCTGGCTGCGCTATCTGTACCAATACCGACATTAATATCTTGCTCTAAAAGTGCTTGGACCGGCGCAATGCCATTCGCAAGTTTTAGATTGGATGAAGGGCAATGCGCTACGCTGCATCCGTGTTGACTTATCAGCTTAATTTCGTAATCGGTCAAGTGTACCATATGCACTGCAATCAGATCTGGCCCTAATAGATCCAGTTGACGCAGGCGTTCGATCGGTCTGATACCTGTTGATTCCAAATTGATTTGTATCTCAGAAGAGCTTTCATGAATGTGCATATGAATCGGAACATTGATTTGTTCAGCGTAAGTCAAGATATTCCTAAGGGTACTGTCGCTAACGGTATAAGGCGCGTGTGGAGCTAAGCAGAAAGAAAGCAAAGAATGATCTTGATAGCGATCACGCACTTTTAATCCTTTTGCTAGATAATCTTCACAGTCATTCGCATACGTGGTAGGTGAATCGATAACGACCATTCCAATTGCGGCACGCATCCCAGAGCTAATAACTGCCTCAGCACACGAGTCTGGGAAAAAGTACATATCATTGAAACACGTGATGCCGCCCGTTATCATTTCGGCGCAAGCAAGCTGGGTGCCATCAAAAACAAATTGCGGATTGATGAATTGATGTTCAGTCGGCCATATACGTTTATTTAACCACTCCATCAATGGCAGATCGTCGGCTATGCCACGCATCAGCGTCATAGCGGCATGCGTATGCAAATTGATCAATCCAGGGATAAGTGCATGCTGATCAAGCGAAATAATTTCTTGTGCGTGATAACGCGATCTTGTTGTTGAAAGTGGCAGAATATCTACAATGATGCCTTTGTCAATGACAATTGCATGCTGATCTAAAACAACTTCGTAAGGATCAACAGGAATAATCCATTTTGCTTCGATAATGGTATCAACGATAATTCTGGAATGATTCATTTGGAATGACAGTAAATAAAAAACCCTGCATTAGCAGGGTTTTTTATAACGAGTGACCGTTTTATTGTTGCATGCCAAACGTTTCGATTTCAACACGGCGATCAGGTGCCAAGCATTGTTTTAGCTGTTTGCTAACTCTAATGCCGTCACAGGTATTACCGGTGACTGGATCAGCTTCACCTTTGCCATCAATAGAAATTTTCTCTGCACTGATCCCTCTGGATACCAAGTGTGCTTTAACGGCTTGCGCGCGTCTAAAAGATAAGCGTTTGTTGTAATCATCTGAACCAATCCGGTCTGCATATCCATCAACATGAATGCGATCGTATGAGATAGTTTGAATGCCGCTGGCAAATTCATCGAGTGAACGAATTCCCTCAGCTTTCAGCGTAGCTTTGTCAAAGTCAAATAAGGCATCTGCTGAAAAAGTAACTTTTCTAGGTGCAGCAGGTGGAGGTGGTGGTGCTACAGCCACTTCTGGTTTTTTGAATAATTCTGGATCGCATTCTGGAATAGCCATTGCGGGAGTCCAGTAACCGGTACGCCAGCATAAACCAGTGGTGTTTCTTGAAACGATGCCACGATCGTCAACCGCATAAGCTTCAATTTTATTGACCAAAGGTTTTTCATCATCGACACCCGATTGCATTGCAGCTTGAGCTGTTATAACACTTGAAAATAGAATTGGTGCTAAAGCTGCGCCAATGAGTGATTTTGGGATAGACATTTTCTTCATGCTATTGTCCTTTAAAATAAAAACTACGATTCTAAAATTACTGTTAATGTTAATTTAATGTGTATGAAAAGCCACGCCAAGTATTTAAATGTCAACCCCATTGTACTACTTCAAGTTTTTTCATTGTTTGATTATGTAACAATTTGTTGTTTTTTTTAACCAATGTGTTGTTATGTTGCAACAAATCTGGTGTTGGTTGCTTTTAATCCAAGCTGCTAAACCATCTTTTGGTTCGTTAAAAACATGGTGTTTCAATATACTGCATCTTATGGTGGCATTAAAACGAAACAGAACGCAAATATTAGTTTATATCTCGTCATATTCCAAGATTTTATTTTGGATTCAAATTATGAGTTTTAGTGAGAGCTAGATAAAAATATGCCCGAACTTCCCGAAGTCGAAGTGACAAGACTTGGCATTGCTCCTTATCTCGAAGGGCAATCAATCGCAAGCGTAGTAATCAGGAATCCTCGTTTGCGTTGGCCAATACCCGCCGATCTTTCTTCTATTTTACCGCAAGCTACTATCCGTAGAGTTACTAGGCGCGCAAAATTTTTGTTATTGGATTGTGGTATAGGGACATTGCTGATCCATTTAGGCATGTCAGGAAGTCTGCGGATTTTACAGGGGGGGAAGACAGTCTTTGTAGATTTGCCTCAGAAACATGATCATTTTGACCTTGTATTAACAGATCGAACGATTTTGAGGTTACGAGATCCTCGTCGTTTTGGTGCGGTGCTTTGGCATACTGGGAACATTTTACAACACCCTTTGTTGATGAATTTGGGGCCCGAACCTCTCACGGAAGATTTTAATGCGGCTTATTTATTTCGGCGAACTCGGCAATGCCGTGTCAATATAAAGCAAATGTTAATGAATAATCAGATTGTTGTGGGGGTTGGAAATATTTATGCGAATGAAGCATTGTTTTTAGCAGGGATTAATCCCAAAATAGCGTCCGGAAGAATTGGTTTGAAACGATACGAAAGATTGGTTCAAGTTGTTAGAACAATTTTAAGTCAGGCGATTGCAGCGGGTGGTAGTTCTTTACGTGATTTTATCAATAGTGATGGTAATAAAGGATATTTTCAGAATCACTACTGGGTATATGCGCGTAGCAATCTGTCTTGTAAAAAATGCGGTCATGCCATCAAGCAAATTAGGCAGGGGCAGCGTTCCACTTTTTATTGTACACAATGCCAGCGTTGAACTGAGTTTTATCTAACTGTTTTAGGAATGAAAGGGAAGGTTCGAAATAACTATGAATATTACGTTCATTGGTGGTGGCAACATGGCTTCAGCATTAATCAGTGGACTGTTGCAACAAGGCTATACGACCAAGCAGCTTCATGTGGTTGAAATAAATGCCGAGAATCGAGAGAAAATTAAAAGTGCTTATGGTGTTTCAGCTTTGGCGGATCTTGAAAGTGGAGTGGAAGATGCGGATGTGATCGTATTGTCCGTAAAACCACAGCATTTACATGAGTTATGCCAGCAAATTTCGCCGTTCTTGAAGCAACAATTGGTGATATCGATTGCAGCAGGAATTAGTGTCACTGATATCGTGCGTTGGCTGGGTGGCTATTCAAAATTAGTTCGGGCAATGCCGAATACACCTTCTTCGGTGCAGTCGGGCGTGGCTGGGTTATATGCTGGATTAGAAGTAAGCGAGACTGACAGAAAGGTAGCAGAGTCAATATTGAGCGCAGTGGGCATAACTCTATGGGTTGAAGAAGAAGATATGTTGCATGCGGTAACCGCTATTTCGGGGAGTGGACCTGCGTATGTTTTTTATTTTATTGAAGCACTTCAAAAAGCTGCTTCTACGTTAGGTTTTTCGCCTGAAAAAGCCAAACAGTTGAGTTTGCAAACGTTTATGGGTGCTAGTAAGCTGGCCTCATTGAGTGAAGCTGATGTGGCTACGTTACGAGTCAATGTTACCTCAAAAGGTGGAACGACTGAAAAGGCAATAGAAACCATGGAGAAAGAAGATGTTCAAGGAAGAATTTTGATGGCTATTCATGCGGCTATGCAAAAATCCTGTCAAATAAGCGATGAATACAGCAAATTGTGATGGAGTAAGTTGTTCTATATGATGGGATAAAGCTTTACCAATGTGCTTTTGCTAATTATTTTCAGTAATAGTTCTTAGGAAACGTTTATGTCTAACCAAATTTTTATTTTTTTGTTGAATACAGTAATCGGTTTCTTTTCGGTAGCATTGCTTTTGCGTTTTTATTTTCAGCTTTTTCGTCTTCCTTATCGTCATCCAGTTTCACAATTTCTTGTTGCGGTCACAGGGTTTATGGTAAGACCGGTTCGTCGCGTTGTTCCGAGTTGGGGGGGCGCTGATTTATCATCATTACTTTTGGCTTGGTTGTTGGAGTGTGCGATTTTGTTCGGCACCTTTATGCTAAGAGGATATGATTTTGGTGTGAATATTGGAGCATCGTTACCGGGTATATTGCTCTTAGGTATGGTTGAGGTTGTTAAAATGTCACTATATGTGGTGTTAGTTTCGGTTGTTTTGCAAGCTATCTTGTCGTGGGTTAATCCACATAGTCCATTGGCGCCTTTGTTGGATGGTTTGACTCACCCGTTTTTAAATGTTTTTCGCAATCGTATTCCGCCGGTAGCCAATGTGGACTTGTCACCTTTATTTGTCATCATAGTGGTTCAGGTTTTGTTGATGGTAGTCACGGAAGTGCATAACGAAATTGCCATGATGCTTTAGTGAGTGATATTAAATAATTAGGTTGCTATGAATTGGTATCACTATGATAGTTCGGGTGATTTAATTCTGAAACTTTACATACAACCTGGCGCTAAAAAAACTCATGTGGTTGGATTTCATGGAGATGCTTTGAAAATAAAACTTTCGGCTTTGCCAATTGATGGAAAAGCTAATGAGCATTTAGTGAAATTTCTCTCACATCGTTTTAATGTTTTGAGTGATCAAATTAAAATAAAACAAGGTAATAAATCTAGGGTAAAAGTTCTGGTGATTCAAAAAACTGGATTGAGCGTCGAAGCGTTGTATTGTGAGGAAACTTGTAGTGAATCGAAATAGTATAGATGAATATCTCTTTGTAATAAAACTATGGACTTAATTCTATGGCGCCACGCGGAGGCGGAAGATGGCTTTCCAGATTCTGAGCGGCAATTGACTGCGAAAGGAAAGGATCAGGCAAAGCGTATGGGGGCTTGGCTCAGAGATAAATTGCCTGAGAATGCTACGATTCTTGTCAGTCCCGCCATTCGTACACAACAGACAGCCGCTATGCTCAAAACGGATTTTGAAACTGTATACGAGATAGCTCCTGGCGCTACAGTGCAGGACATACTGATTGCCGCAGATTGGCCCAATAAAAATGAAAATGAGGCTGTGGTCGTTGTTGGTCACCAACCAACATTAGGAGAAACGATTCATCATTTGATTTCTGATGTGCCGAAAGGATTAAAGGTTAAGAAATCTTCTGTGTGGTGGATAAAAAGTGATAAAAATAACGGCAAGCCTGTGTTAAGTGTTGTGATGTATGCTGATATGTTGTAGTCGATTTATCAAATTTGATAAATACTTAAAATAAAGAGTTTTTAGTGTTGATGATTTTTTTTTACAAGTTTAGAAATCACTGTAGAATAGTTAAGTTAAGATTATTTGCTTTTTCTTTTATGAAGCTTTTCATGATTTGAATAAAGTTAATTAGCTTAATCAGACTATAAACAAGAAAATGAATTTTTGAAAAAAGATTAGGTAGCCCATATCTATCATAGGTAGTATTTACAGAAAATTTGTGGGTGAGTGCGGTTTAGGGGGATGGTCGGTTTTTTATAATGTAAGTAATATGACTGACAATTTATTTAGAACATTTAAAAGGATTTTCGCGAAATGATTTCGGATTTTCTTGATTTAATTTCTGGTGTTTTCGATATGCCTTGGTGGGGGTATGTTGTTGTTACACTGGTGATGACGCATATAACAATAGCAAGCATCACGATTTATTTGCATCGGCATTCAGCACACCGTGCACTTGACTTGCACCCGATCGTGAGTCATTTTTTCCGCTTCTGGCTATGGCTTACGACGGGTATGGTAACAAAACAATGGACGGCAGTTCATCGTAAGCATCATGCCAAGTGCGAAACCAAGGATGATCCACATAGTCCGGTAATAGTGGGTATCAAAAAAGTATTGCTGGAAGGTTCTGAATTGTACCGAGCAGAAGCAAAAAATCAGGAGACTATTGCTCGCTATGGATACGGTACACCTGATGATTGGGTTGAACGTAATGTTTATTCTAAATATAGCGCGAAAGGCGTTGCGTTGATGCTCATTATTGATGTGATTTTATTTGGCCCGATCGGTATAACTATTTGGGCTGTTCAGATGCTATGGGCGCCTATTTTTGCTGCGGGTATTATTAATGGCGTTGGACATTATTGGGGTTATCGTAATTTTCAAGCAGAAGATGCCAGTCGGAATATCGTGCCTTGGGGTATTTTGATCGGTGGTGAGGAGTTGCATAACAATCATCATGCCTATGCGACGTCTGCTCGGTTATCTAATAAATGGTACGAATTCGATATCGGTTGGCTTTATATTTGCATTTTACAAGTGCTTGGTTTGGCGAAAGTTAAGAAGGTTGCTCCTAAATTGCGTATTGATAAGCAGAAAAATTGTTGTGATTTGGATACCTTGCAAGCCGTTATCTCTCATCGATACGAAGTGCTTGCAAAATATACTAAATCATTGCAACAAACTTTTGCGCATGAAATGGAAGATTTGAAGGGCGCTATTAATGAATATGGTGTTGATAAGTTAACTTTGAAACGTTGGGTAATGGCTGATTCTAGAACATTGCAGGCGCATGAGAAGGAAAAATTAAACCAAGTGCTTGGTAGTGTACAAACAACATCGCTAGGTAAAATGTATGCGATGCGTGAAGAGCTGGTTGGAATTTGGCAGCGCTCTACTACTTCGACTGAAGAGTTAGTTAAGCAATTAGAAGATTGGTGCAAACGAGCGGAAGAAAGTGGTGTTGAAGTTTTGCGTAATTTTTCACAAAGCCTTCGTTGTTATGCATAGCAACAAGTAATTAACTGTATCAACAAAAAAACACCCGTTATACCAACGGGTGTTTTTTTGTTTTTATTGCTTAACTATTATTTTTATAATTTTTTATAGTTAAATTATTTTAGTTTGGTTTCTTTATACATGACATGCTTGCGTACCACTGGATCAAATTTTTTGATTTCAAGTTTTTCTGGTTTGGCTCGCTTGTTTTTCGTCGTTGTGTAGAAATGCCCCGTGCCCGCTGATGATTCAAGCTTAATTTTTTCACGCATCGCAGTTTTTCCTTATCGCTGTTGCCGTTGTCACTTTTGCTTCTTTATAGACAAATGACCAGATTATCGATAAAAAACAATAAGTTTATTTATCTAAACGTAATTTTGCTAATACCGAATCAATGCCATTTTTATCAATAGTGCGTAGTGCGGCATTTGATAATCGTAGACTAATCCAGCGGTTTTGACCTTCTGACCAAAATTTCCGATGTTGCAGATTTGGTAGAAAACGTCGTTTGGTTTTATTGTTTGCATGAGAAACATTGTGACCAGACATCGGTTTTTTTTGAGTAATTTCGCATATTCTCGCCATTTTTCTTGACCCATAAATATCTAATAACTGGGCATTATAACGTATTCCAATTAATTTGTTACCTAAATATGGTTTTGTATTGAGTGTTGCGCACATTTTTTTATTTTAATGAATTCATAATGAGTTTCGATTCGTTGCTATCAAAACCTAAAGACATATAACGATTAAGTAAAAGTAAAAAAGTAAATGGATTTTTAGAATATAAAATAAGTGAATACCATTTTCTAATCAGGGATTATTGCTATAAAAATCATGATTTTCCCTTGTTTGGGTAGCGTCAGCATGCTAAAATTTCCGTTCGATTAATTAGGCGTGAATGATATTCATGCTTAAGAAAATCTAAGTTGCGGATAATAATGAAATTGAGCCAAAATAATTTAACAATCATCAATTCTGATAGAGGCAAAAAAGAAGATTGTCATGTATGGCTTCCGTAGACTGGTTGAGTTGTGAATAAAGAAATGCGTCACAATTGAGCTTAGGGTCTGTAAATCAGTAATCATGTGGGGGAAAAATATGAGAAGTAAATCGGTAGTAGCCCTGACCGGGGTGTTCGCTCTCGCTTTGTACTCAAGCATGGCGATAGGGTCTAAATATAATTTACCCGAGCCGCAGAGTGTCATTGCGAAAGATATCTATGATCAGCATATTGTGCTGATGTGGATTTGTTTGGTCATTTTTATTGGTGTGTTTGGTGTGATGTTTTATTCGATATTAAAACATCGAAAGTCACTAGGTTATAAAGCTGCAAATTTTCATCATAGTACTGCGGTGGAAGTTATTTGGACTGTAATACCTTGTATTATTCTTGTAGTGATGGCGTTACCTGCAACTAAAACAGTAATTGCCATGAAAGATACTTCGAATCCTGATATGACGATTAAAGCGACAGGCTATCAATGGATGTGGGGGTACGATTATCTTCAGGGAGAAGGTGAAGGTATTAGCTTTTTTAGCAAGTTATCAACACCCAAATCTCAAGTTGAAAATAAAGAACCTAAAGGTGAGAACTATCTGTTAGAGGTCGATAATCGTGTTGTTGTTCCTGCTGGTAAAAGGATTCGTATTATTTTGACGGCTAACGATGTGATTCATGCTTGGTGGGTACCTGCTCTAGGTGTTAAGCAAGATGCTATACCCGGCTTTATTCGTGACACATGGTTTACGGCAGATAAACCAGGTATTTATCGTGGTCAATGTGCGGAATTGTGCGGTAAAGATCATGGATATATGCCAATTGTCGTAGAGGTGTTGGAAGCGGGTGAGTATGCAAAATGGGTAGCCGCTCAGACGAAGAATTCTGCAGTAAAAACGTCAATGCATGTAACAAAATAGGTAAAAGGAGATAACTATGGCAGCAGTACATGGTGACGCACATAGTCACGGACATGATGATCATCATCCAAGCGGGATAATGCGCTGGATAACTACAACGAATCACAAGGACATTGGCACAATGTACTTGTGGTTTAGTTTTGCAATGTTTTTGGTGGGTGGAACGTTAGCAATGGGAATTCGTGCTGAATTATTTCAGCCCGGAATTCAGATTTTAGAGCCTGAGCTGTTTAATCAATTTACGACACTGCATGGCTTGATTATGGTTTTTGGGGCGATTATGCCTGCGTTTGTGGGATTTGCTAACTGGCAAGTGCCACTAATGATTGGTGCTCCAGATATGGCCTTTGCACGCATGAATAACTGGAGTTTTTGGCTTCTTCCGGTAGCGGCAACGTTACTGGTTAGTTCATTCTTTGTTCCAGGTGGAGCAGCTGCAGGTGGCTGGACTTTCTATCCACCATTATCTACTCAGGGTGGATTAGGCGTGGATTTGATGATTTTTGCGGTTCATATATTGGGTGCATCATCCATTATGGGATCGATTAATATCATTACCACCATTTTGAACATGCGCGCACCTGGCATGACATTAATGAAAATGCCAATGTTTGTGTGGACTTGGTTGATTACCGCCTATTTGTTAGTGTTAGTAATGCCTGTGTTGGCTGGTACTGTAACCATGTTGTTGACAGACCGTCACTTTGGCACGAGTTTCTTTAATGCTGCAGGTGGTGGCGATCCAGTGATGTTCCAACATATTTTCTGGTTCTTCGGACATCCTGAAGTGTATATCATGATTTTACCTTCATTTGGTATCGTATCTGAGGTAATACCGACATTCTCACGTAAACCATTGTTTGGTTATTCATCAATGGTATATGCGACTGCGTCAATTGCTATTCTGTCATGCGTTGTTTGGGCGCATCATATGTTTACCGCAGGTATGCCTACAGTTGGACAATTATTCTTCATGTACGCAACGATGCTGATTGCAGTACCGACAGGCGTTAAAGTGTTTAACTGGACGGCTACAATGTGGCGCGGTTCTATGACCTTCGAAACGCCAATGTTGTTTGCAATTGGGTTTATCTTCTTATTTGTAATTGGTGGATTCAGCGGTGTTATTTGCGCGATTGTGCCAATTGATATTCAAGTACAAGATACTTATTATGTGATTGCCCATTTCCACTATGTATTAGTTTCTGGCTCTTTGTTTGCTTTATTTGCCGGTGCTTATTATTGGATACCGAAATGGACCGGTCGTATGTATAACGAGACCTTAGGTAAATGGCATTTTTGGTTATCAATGTTTTTCTTTAATCTGACATTCTTTGTACAGCACTTCTTAGGATTAGCAGGAATGCCACGAAGAATTCCTGATTATAATCTTCAATTTGCTGATTTCAATATGGTTTCTAGCATTGGCGCATTTGGATTTGGTTTAACCCAGCTTCTTTTCCTCTACGTTATGATTAACTGTATTCGCAGCGGAGAAAAAGCACCTCAAAAACCATGGGATGGCGCAACGACGTTGGAATGGACGCATTTGCCAACCCCAGCGCCTTATCATAGTTTTGAAAAACCACCGGTCGTTAATTAAGGTAAGGTTTAGAGTATGTCACAAGAAGCAGGTCGTAATAAAAACGGTAAATATAGAACAGCAATGTTTCTGTTAATTACGGTATTGGCTCTTTATTTAACGGTGATAATTAAAGAATGGTAAATAGTACGAGCAGCAAAGCAAATGTATTGATGATGAAAAAGTTATTGATTTTCACATTGATCATGTTTGTATTTGGCTTTGCTCTCGTACCTTTTTATGAAAAATTCTGTGAACTCACAGGAGTAAATAATTTACTTAAACCGGATGTATTGACCAAAGAGAACCGCGTGGATGAGTCGCGTTGGGTTACAGTAGAGTTTGATGCTAATACTAGAGGTTTGCCTTGGCAATTCAGACCGTTGCAATCTAATGCGAAAATTCATCCGGGTAAACCTGTTGATGTGATGTACGAAATTACCAATAATTCCGATCGTGAGATAAGTGGGCAAGCAATACCAAGCTATAGTCCACGAAATCTAGAGAAATACTTGAAAAAATTTGAGTGTTTTTGTTTTACAAAACAAGTGCTGAAACCGAATGAAACAAGGCAGATGCCAGTTCAATTTGTTATAGAGCCGGATTTGCCTGCCGACATTCATACAGTAACCATTTCTTATACGTTTTTTGAATTACCAGGTAGTTCGAGTGCTGTGAAAAATGACAGATAAAAAAGAATCAGATCAAAAGCAACAATCAGTAGATTTTTGGAGAATTGCTAAAGCAGTCATGTTTTCTTTTATGGGTATACGGAAGAAAAGTGATCTGGAGTCTGATGCTGAATTATTAACACCTGTGCAAGTTATCATCGGTGGAATTATTGGAGCTGCACTATTCGTTTTGGGCGTAATGGTAGTTGTAAGATTGGTTGTTAGTTAGAAATTGAATAATCATAAGTAGGAGGAGATAAAGAATGAGTCACGAATCTGGACATGGGGGTTATTACGTTCCAGCTCCATCAATGTATCCAATTATTGGATCGACAGCGATATTGTTTATGGGATCAGGCGCTGCTCTGACCATGAATAAGATAGAGCTTGGTTATGGATTATTAGCCTTTGGTTTTGCAATTTTGATTTACATGTTATTTGGCTGGTTTGGAACGGTCGCCCGAGAAAGTGAAGGCGGCAAATATGGTGAGCAAGTCGATAAATCATTCCGTTGGGGAATGAGCTGGTTCATTTTTACCGAAGTTATGTTTTTTTGCGCATTTTTTGGCGCTTTGTTTTATATGCGCAATTTCTCAATACCATGGTTATCGGAAGAAAGCACGGTATTAGGTAATGCATTTTGGTCTTCTTATAATGGAACTTGGCCGACAGCAGGACCGGGTAAACATGATGAGTTTACCTCAATGGGAGCATGGGGACTTCCAGCATTCAATACATTATTACTATTGACTTCTGGCGTAACCGTTACTTTTGCGCATTGGGCGTTGAAGAAAAATGATCGTGTCGGCCTCAAAAATTGGTTGTTGGCGACTGTTTTACTTGGCGCATTGTTTATCGCTTGCCAAGCGTATGAGTATGTCCATGCATATAACGATTTGAATTTGAAGTTAACTACAGGTGCTTATGGATCAACCTTTTTCATGTTGACTGGTTTTCATGGATTTCATGTGACCATAGGAACTATCATGCTACTGGTGATTTACTTCCGTAGTGCTGCTGGTCATTTTACGCCAGAACATCATTTCGGATTTGAAGGCGTTGCCTGGTATTGGCACTTTGTTGACGTTGTATGGTTAGGTTTATTCGTATTTGTATATTTGATGTAAAAGTTTTTTGAGTATCTCCAGTTCTCACATTAATTAATTTCGTTTTTACAAAATAAAATTGTAAATCTTAGGATTAAGTGAGAACTGGAATGTTAGAACACATAGAATTTCTAACAAATTGGTTTTATCTGAATTGATATTCATGTGAGTAGTTGTTTCAAAAATGGTTTTTGCGATCCCCAAACGGATGAAAAATGAATATATTAGGATATCGCTTTAAACCCAAGATTTGGACGATTGTTTTAATGATGTTTTTTGTCGCTGTTTTTAGCTCATTAGGTCGATGGCAAATGAGTCGTGCTGATGAAAAAAATATAAAGCACGAACAAATGCAGTTGTATGCAAAACAACCACCTATAAATTTACCTCCAGTTTTAATTAAACTCGAAGATTTTAAGTACCGAGATATCGAGGTACATGGTGAGTTTTTGAATAATAAAACAATCTTTTTAGATAATAAAACGTATCAAGGGCGTGCCGGCTATCATGTTATAACGCCTTTTAGAATTGCGAATAGCTCGTTGACTGTACCTGTCAATCGAGGTTGGGTAGAAGTAGGTTTGAATAGAGCGATTTTGCCAGAAATTAAAGCTATTGATGGCGAGATGACTGTAACCGGAACAGTGATTTCTCCAGAAATTAGAGCACTGACACTGTCAGATGAGTTTGTGAATGGTCAGGTATGGGACAAATTTGATCTGCAGCGCTACATGGTTGAAACTGAACTGGCAATGCAGCCGATCTTAGTACTACAGAAAAATAATACGCATGATGGTTTATTAAGAGATTGGGATAAGCCGGATTCCGGGGCAAGTAAAAATATCGGGTATGCGATACAGTGGTTTTCATTAGCAATAGCTTCATTAATTGTATTTATAGTCTTAAATGTCAAACGAAGTAACAGAAAAAGCGAAATCGAATCGTCGTAAGTTTTTATTACTGCTCGTGGTTATGTGCACACCGGTAATAATTTCTTATGCACTATATTTCATGGATTACAGGCCACAAAGTAAAAATTATGGCGATTTAATACCTATCGTGAAGGTTTCCGGCAAAGGGACAAATATTGAGGATAACACGATACTTCGCATGAAAGATTTGCACGGAAAATGGGTATTGGTAACAGTAGATTCTGGTGATTGCAATGAGGCTTGTAAAAATAAGCTTTATTACATGAGACAAGTTCGTACTGTACAGGGTAAAGAAAAACATCGTATCGAAAGGCTTTGGTTGATTAATAACTCAGTAAAGCCGAGTGCTGAATTAATGAAGGAATATGAAGGAACTTATTTCGTCAATGCAGATAGCGAGATTCTTGACTTCATAGAAACTAAGGAAGAACAGACAAAACACATTTATCTAATTGACCCAATTGGTAATTTGATGATGCGTTTTCCAGAAAATGTAGATGGGACAAAAATGGGGCACGACATTAAGCGTTTGCTGCATGTCTCGCAACTAGAACATTAAAATAAGTAGAACATTCGATTAAAAATTAAGTTAGCTAAAACGAAGTAATTTTTTAGTTAAGACGAATGAAGGAGGTCAATAAAATGGCAACAAGTATTACTTGGCAAGACACAGCAACACGTATCAATCAATTTTATCGATTAACGAAACCGCGTGTCGTATCGCTGATAGTTTTCACTGCAATCATTGGTATGTTTTTGGCAGTACCAGGCGCAGTACCATTGGATACGCTGTTTTTTGGAACGATTGGAATAGCTCTCGTTGCTGGAGCTGCAGCAGCACTGAATTGTTTGGTTGAGCAAAAAATGGATGCCGTAATGGCAAGAACTAAAGGTAGACCGTTACCGCTTGGGAAAGTCAGTGTTCCTGAGACGCTCTTCTTTCTAATGTTGGTTGGTGGTGGTGGGCTTTTTATTTTGTATCACTGGGTCAATGAATTGACGATGTGGTTAACCTTAGCTACTTTTGTCGGCTACGCTATTATTTATACGGTTATTCTTAAACCGTTAACGCCACAAAATATCGTGATTGGCGGTGCATCCGGTGCGATGCCACCTGTGTTAGGATGGACGGCAGTAACTGGAGAAATTGCAAGCGATGCGTTGCTTTTATTTTTAATTATTTTCGCTTGGACGCCGCCGCATTTCTGGGCATTAGCGCTCTATCGGAAAAAAGAATATGCGTCTATCGGTATGCCGATGTTGCCAGTAACGCATGGCGATCAATTTACGCGTTTACATGTCCTACTCTATACAATCATTTTGTGTATCGTGACGATTCTTCCGTATGTCACACAAATGAGCGGTTTGATTTATTTGGGTGGATCAACGATCCTAAATGCAATATTCATGTATTACGCAATAGAGATTTATCGTAATTACAGTGATCAGTTGGCAAAAAGCGCGTTTCGCTACTCCATCCTTTATTTGGCGCTATTGTTTGTTATGCTATTAATTGATCATTATTATTTCTTCTGATCGATATCAGAAAATCAGAAAAGAATGGTTTTTTAATAAAAACAACCCTCGGGAGGTAAGAGCGAGCGGGGTATCTTAGCGTAATTTAACCTGACGTTTTTGTATTTTGGCTTGCTTTTACTTTTTTACGCATCACTCGATTACTCTTGCAGTTGCAGTGTATTTTCTATTTGCAGTTTCAGTGAATTAGTGGAAATTTTTCTAAAATTTCTTAAATGGTGCGTAATTTGTACAATTTTTCAAAAACTTCTCCTATTTAGTAAAAAAATATCTGTACCAGCCTGGTGATCAACAAAAATTTCAACCGAGTAAAGGTTTTTACTGGTTATAATCCGCTCCAATAATTCATCGCAGTTGTACTGTGCCGTTTATTAGCACTTGAAACGCGACAATTCCGAGAGAATCGATCCCTCATTGATAGCCCCAAAAATCGCATTACGTGCAAATTGGAATTTTTCGCTATAACGTTTAGAACTTTTTAACCTTGCATTATATTTGTGAGAGTGGGTATAACACGTTGCTTATAAAGTTCGAGCTTTTTGAAAAACTCTATACTGGAGTTCCTAACATACTGTTTTTATTGATCTGTAGTGTTATAAAATAGGATTTTGCAAAGATCTTAAATATTATAAAAATCTTCTATGTGCGAAAAATTGTCACATTTTGGTAATTTTGACCATGCTATACTGAATCATATTTTTTGTTGAAGTACGATGTGAAGTGGAGGTTCTACCGAGATGCTTTGTGATTAATTTCAATGTCTTTAATGTGGTTGTAGCTAAAGGATCCAAAACTATCTTTATAAGGAGTACACAAATGAAATACACTAGGCTTTCTGGTTACAAAGATTTTTTGCAGTTTGGTTATATACCATCTTTGTTTTTATCGTTATTTTTTTTACTTGTATCGAATGCTCAAGCAGTGATTCCGGCCCCTGCAGTCTCAGATCCTCTTTACGCGAAAGGTTATTTGAACGTTAAGTGGTATGGTGTTTCACCAACCGCTAGTGCTGCTACTAATACCTTGGGTATTAATCAAGCAATTATAGATGCTTATAACCGTGAAAATAATACAGCCATTTCTGGAGGTGGAACACAAAAAGGCAGTTTGTCTCTTTATTTTCCTCCAGGAACGTACAATGTTAATAATACCCTAAAGGCACATACGTCTACGGGTACACCGGCAAGCATCGGCAATGCATTTGATAAGCCTAAAAATCATCTTACGATGGTGGGTTCTACGACTGGGGCTAGTCGACCGAAATTAAAATTAATAGCGGGTGCAGTCGGTTTTGGCAATTCAGGTAGTCCAAAATATTTACTAGAGTTTAGAAATTGGAAAGTTGACACTTTGACCGGAGGTATCATACTTAATGATGAAGAACCGGATGAAGGTTATTATCAAATGTTACGCGGTATAGATTTAGACTGTGGAGGCAATGCCGGTTGTACAGCACTTTATTTTAATAATGCGCAAAATAGCTCTATTGAAGACGTAAACATCGATATAACCAATGCACATACCGGAATTAAAGGTGGTGCTGGTCCTGCTGGTGGCATAATTAATGTTGTTATCAAAAATGGCCGAAATGGTATCGATGCTACTGGCGACTCTCTACAAAGTGGTTCTGCCACAATGGTTGTAGCTGGAGTTAAATTATTAAATCAAACTGAAAATTCGCTTATACACGGTGGTTTTGCTCCTATCACGATGGTAGGATTTGAGATTGTTACACCAAATGGCTCTACAAGGGCTGGTCTTAAAACGCAACTTGGCTTTAGCCAGGCCAATTTTGCCGCAATTAGTTTAGTAGACGGTATTATTAGGATGGGAGGGCAGCCGACAGTCGCAGCTATTGACAATACTAACAAAAAGAATTTTTATGCTCGCAACGTGTACATTACACCTAGTGGTACGTTTACAGGAACGACTAAGGTACTAAAAAGTGTTGACTTGGAAACTGTAGCAGGGCCAAAACAATTAATTAATGAGTATAGTTACACTATGCCGCCGGGCCCAGGCATTCCTACTGATGAAACGTATAGAGTTTCTCAAAATCTTATTAATGGCACAATCGGCACCGCTAAAGTTGTAAGTATCTTACCTAACGCAGCATCACCTCCTACGGATTTAGTTTCTCGTCATTCTTGGCTTAGATTGCCTTCAGTTGATGATGCGGATGCTTTCGATGTAAGGAATGGAGGAATTAATCCAGGCACAGCATGGAATCCTACCCCGGTAGACGCACAAGCTTTGCAAGATATCATTGATGCACATCAAAAAGTATTCATGCCTAAAGGTGTTTATCAGTTAAAAGGTACTGTAACACTCAGGTTTAATACAATTTTATTTGGTGCGGGTAGAGGTTTGACTCGAATTGAGGTACATCCTGATTTTAGTAATAACGTTGTATCAGAAACCCCTGTGATTACTACGGATAATGTTGATAATGCGACTACTTATTTGGGCGATTTGAGTATTGGTGTGGATGCTACGGATTTAGTTAATGATTATTTTACTGCATTGCATTGGAGAGCGGGTGCAAGTTCAATGGTTCATATGGGTACTGTCTATCGTTCGCCTTCGAACACCACGCCAATTAATCGATACGACACGAATCCTCATAACCTAATAAAAATTACTGACAATGGAGGTGGGCGCTGGTATTTTCCTGGCTCGATTAAAGCCTTCACTTCAGACGATCCCTTGTATAGAATTATCAAGGTACATAAGACTACTCAACCGCTTTGGTTGTATTCTCTAAATATTGAGCATCCTAGAGGACCTGAAACGTATGTCGAGCTTAATAATGCGGATAATGTTAGAGTTTATCAAATAAAAAGCGAATATACAGGCGATCCTGCTTATGCGATTTTGAGCAGTGTAATGCAAATCAGAAATGGTTCAGAAAATGTTGGACTATTTGGCCATGCTGCGTTAAGAAATGGACTGGAAAATAAGGGGGCTATTGAATTTCTTTATTCCAATAACGTGTTGGCGACATTAATTGCTCCACAGAGAGATGGTAGTAATAAACCAGAAGACAAACTCCCACCTCCTAATATTCCAGGAGCAAAGACTATTACAGAGGCATTTGTCGGAAGTAATGGTAGCATTGATTATCCAAATGTAGTTTCCTTGTTCAAAAGAGGCACACTTAATGATAGTGTAATGGTACATACAGCCCCTTCATATTAGCTTTTCATTGCTTTGTGATTTGCAAGAGATTCTAGACTAACAGAAAAAATCTGTTAGTCTAGTCAAATGTTAGAAAACAGCAAATTAAGCGATCATTTTTGTCTTGTAGTTTCCTCGGAAATTTGATTCAATTTAAAGTAGAGTTTTCTTAAACGAAAGGAACTCTATAGTAAAGAAATCAAAGTGCAAAGATCTTTGCAAACTCTCATTTTATAAAATTTCAGATCAATAAAATCAATGGATTAGAAACTTCAATATGATTTTATGAAAAAATCTTGTACAGTGAACATCAAATCATTGCCCAGCATCAGAGATGCTGGGTTAGGTGCCAAAGTAAACGAGATCTGCCGCAAGTGCGGCATTAGTGATGTGCGTTCATGTTAAATGGAAATTTACCTACAAATGGTATGAGTGCATCGCAACTCAAACAATTGAATCAACTTCAAGTCGAGATCTTTTCCAGCAAGTTCAAAAAGATGTATGTTGAACTCGCGTCCATGCATAGTGTGCTGCAGTGTGTTGTTGCAGAAACTATAGCCTCGGACAAAAAAGATTTAGATAGACTAGTTTGTGACGGAGTAACAGGGATTATCTCCTCGTCAGGTTTGCCGTGCGATCCGGATAGTGCGAACATACTCTATCTTCAGCCTACACAAGAACGACCAAGGAATGATCAAGGCCATTAGCACTTACATTGCAGTCATCGCTTGTTTTCGATGCAATGAAAAAATTCTCGTTAAAATGGGGCAACTCCAATTTGTGTGTTGCTAACTTTCAGGGAATAGTTTCCCAGGATTAAGAATGTTGCAAGGATCAAACAATTTCTTAATCTCTTTCATTACATCTAAAGTCGTTGCATCAATTTCTTTGGTTATAAAAGCACGTTTCTCGCTTCCAACACCGTGTTCACCGGATAGCGTACCGCGTAGTTTAATGACTAAGTTAAAAATTTCATCCAAACAACGTTCTGCACGAGCAACTTCTTCACTGTTATCGGGGTTTATCAGTAGGTTAACGTGAATATTGCCATTTCCGGCATGACCGAAATTGACATTATTCAGCTGGTACTGTGTACTTAAGTGCGCAACCCCGTTTAAAAATTCGGGCAACGTGCTTACGGGAACAACGACATCTTCATTGATTTTTTTGGGAGCAATTTCTCGTAGTAATGGCGATAAAGCTTTACGTGCTTTCCACAAATTTCCCGTATCCGTTGCTTGTGTGGCTGAAATCAATCCGTTATTTTGACAAGCCTCAATTATTGCGGTGATGGCATCAGGTACGTCACTATGCGAGCCATCGACTTCAATCATCAGCATTGCATGAGTATCGGCAGGCAGCATTTCCGGATAACGATTACGAATTAGATTCAACGATCCGATATCGAGAAATTCTAATGCACTTGGCAATTGTTGAAGCGACATGATATTGACAATGGCAGCAGCACAACTTGAGAGATCGCGAAAATGCGCGGTGATTCCAGCAACAATAGAGGGTAGTGCCGTTAATTTGAGCGTCGCTTCGGTGATCACCGCAAGTGTTCCTTCCGAACCAATCAATAAACGAGTTAAATCATAACCAACCACACCTTTAGTGGTATAACACCCAGTGGTGATGAGTTTCCCAGTGCCGGTTACTGCTTTTAAGCCTAAAACGTGTTCCCGAGTGGTTCCATATTTAACTGCGTGTGGTCCTCCCGCGCTAGTAGCAATATTTCCACCAATTGTTGAAAATGCAGCACTAGACGGATCGGGTGGCCAAAAAAAACCGTGCGGTTTAGCGGTATCTTGAATGCTTTGATTGAGAACGCCTGGCTCTGTAACAATGACTCGATTGGATGGATCGACAGAAACGATATTAAGCATGCGTTCCATCGATAATGCAATGCCACCTTTCTCAGGAAGGCTTCCTCCAGCCGTTCCCGTTCCTCTACCACGAGGAATTAACGGTGTTTGATATTGATTACACAGCTTGACAATGTGCTGTATCTCGTCGCTAGTTAACGGGAACAGTACGCCATCCGGTGGAAAAATCTTGCGACTATTGTCGTAAGAGTAAGCGTAACAATCAACAGGATCGGTGTAAAAACGATCAGGCGGAATACTATCATGCAGTTCAGCAACTAACTTAGCTGGTAGCATGAATCAATATTCAAGGAGTGTAATGATTAATTTAAATATTCGAATACTTTTACGACTTTAGCGACGCCGGAAGTTTGGCTTGCAATTTGTGCAGCATTGTCTCCCTCTTGCCTGGTAACCATTCCCATCAAATAAACCACTGCATTTTCAGTGACAATTTTGACATGATTGATTTGAAACTTACGCTCTGCCAGGAAACGCGTTTTTACTTTTGAAGTCAATAAGGTATCGTTGCTGCGCGAGGCTAATGAAGTATTTCTTGCGACAGTGATTTCGTTGTAAATTTTGCGAACATTATCTACGCCCATAATCAATTTTTCTATTTCGGCTTTGATTTCAGTCGTGGCCGCCTCGCCCGTCAATAAAACGAATCGGTTATAGCTGGTCACATTAATGTGAACTTTGTCGCCAAATTGCTGATTGATACGTTTTGAACTTTTTAATTCTATCCCTTCATCTTCAATGAACATGCCGCTGGTTCTGCGATCTTCTGAAATGTACGTGCCTGTTCCCGCTGCTGTGCCGATGGCAAACATTGGAACACATCCCGTCAAAAAAGGATAAATCAGCACAAAAGACAGCCAGAAAGAATTAAGATATTTCATCTAATTAAAAGCTCCTCGCAAAGCAAAATGGTAAATGAAATAATACAGTAAAATAGCTTGATTACGAATAATCAATTGGGCAATATTTGCAATCATGAAGCTGCTTTCGGTAAATACGCTAAACGTGCCAGGATATTAACCATGTCAACTGAACAAAATGCAAATGCGGATAGGCTTGAAAATTCATCGTCTGTTTTAGGTGTTGCGGTAGGAGACAATCGTTATCTAATACCCATGAACGAGGTTAGTGAAGTCATTTCGATACCGAAGTTAGCCGCTGCGCCTTTAACAAAGCCCTGGTTCCTTGGTTTGGCAAATGTTCGCGGAAATATTTATGGCATAACGGATTTGGGTGTTTATTTAGGGGCTAACGCAATGCCTTTTAATTTAAAGTCGCGCATTTTATTGACGACCATCAACAAGAAATTATCGGGAGGCTTTGTTGTGAATAATATGCTGGGTATTCGGGAAAAGTCTGAATTTACGTTGCTGGAAAATAGCGAAAACAAAGCGGCTATACGTAATCAATATCGAGACAGCGAAAAACGAATTTGGCAAGAACTGAGTTTGTTTGCTTTAATGAGCGAAGAAAAGTTTCTGCAGATAGCACAATAAGCATCATTGCTAATGGAATGCTCGAGTTAGGACAGCTCGAAAAATTGAATTGTTATAAAAATTTGTTAAATTAATGACTAAATATGATTGAAATCTCTCAAATTGCTGCCAAAGATAAAGCCCATATTCTTGCCGAAGCGCTTCCTTATATCCGGCGTTTTCATGACAAAACCATTGTCATCAAATATGGTGGTAATGCGATGGTTGAACCACGCTTGCAGCAAGGATTTGCAAGTGACGTGGTACTGTTGAAGTTGGTTGGTATGAATCCAGTCGTGGTACATGGTGGAGGACCGCAAATCGATGACATGTTAAAGCGTGTCGGCAAGCAAGGAGAGTTTATTCAAGGTATGCGGGTGACCGATGCCGAAACCATGGATGTGGTAGAGATGGTGTTAGGTGGCGCTGTTAACAAAGATATTGTGAATCTGATTAACAGCCATGGTGGCAAAGCAGTCGGTTTAACGGGCGTGGATGGCGCTTTTATTAAAGCTAAAAAAATGCTGATGGCGGATCGTGAAACTGCGGGAAAATGGATTAATATCGGTCAAGTTGGCGAAATTGAATCGATTGATCCAGCTTTAATCGCCCTATTGGATACTCAAGATTTTATTCCAGTGATTGCTCCAATTGGCGTTGGATCTGAAGGTGAGTCATATAACATCAACGCGGATTTAGTCGCGGGTAAATTGGCGGAAATTCTCAAAGCTGAGAAATTGATTTTACTGACTAATACGCCGGGTGTTTTAGATAAGAGCGGTAATCTTTTAACAGGACTGACGGCGCAAAGGGTGGATGAATTATTCGCTGACGGGACTATTTCAGGAGGTATGCTACCTAAAATAGGATCAGCTTTGGATGCGGTTAAAAATGGCGTTAAATCTTGTCATATCATTGATGGGCGAGTAGAGCATGCACTGTTACTGGAAATTTTGACAGATCAAGGCGTAGGAACGTTAATTAAACACAGCTGATTGATAGTAGGAGTAGAGGATCAATGAAAAAAGAAATTCTCAACTACCAGCGTTTTCCTAAAGCCGATAGGATTCCTCGGAGTACTTGAATTTCTTCTTTTTCCAATCGTGCACGCGCGAATAATCTTCTAATGCGTTGCATCAATAGTTTCGGTTTTTCCGGATCGAGAAATTCACTGGCAACCATCAATTTTTCCAGATAAGCATAAAAAGCTTCGACGTCATTGAAGCTTGCCAATTTATCGTTGTCGTCTTTTTGTGTTGATTTCTCAGCTAATCCCATGCGCAATTCATATGTCATGATTTGTACTGCGTTTGCTAAATTCAATGAAGAGTATTCAGGATTTGCGGGAATCTGAATAATGATCTGGCACTTGCTGACTTCTTCACTCGTTAATCCAGAATTTTCACGACCAAATAATAATGCTACTGGTTGCTGCTGGTTTGCATAGCGTAAAAGTTCTTTAGCTCCTTGACGGGCATCGAAAACTTCATGCGATAACTCGCGCGATCTTGCGGTGATAGCAGCCGAAAACACAGTGTTGTCCAATGCTTTATCCAGCGAATCACAAACTCTCGTGTGCTGCAAAATATCGACTGCATTGGCAGCACGTGCAGTGGCCTCTTCATGCGGGAAATGTCTGGGATTCATTAGATACAAATGACTCAACCCCATTGTTTTCATGGCTCGCGCTGTTGCACCGATATTACCAGGGTGACTGGTATGACTGAGAATGACGTGTATAAAATCAAGCGCGGAACTTGCATTCATGCTGTGGCCTGGCTCATCAGAAGATTTAACGATCGACATCGCCTAGCGTGAGTGAAACGGACAATCCAGCAGATGCTGGGAGGTTGTACGTCAGCGTTGTAACGCGGATGTTCCAGGTTGACCGGTTCATCCAGTTTTTGTGGCGAGCTAGCAATGCAGATTTTAGTTGGATTGATAAGTTTTAAATCAATATACAATTCATTAGGCAGTTAAAGCTTTTGTCAGCGAATGAACTTCATGCTCAGATTCCTTAAGAAATTCTTTTAAAGATTCTTCGTCGATTAGTGAATGCAGGGCGCGCATAATATCATCACCAGTTTGATCTGAAGGTAATGAAAAAGGAGACTTTACTGACACAAGCTCGTTGGCGAACAATAAGGTATCGCCAAGAGTGGTGGGTGGAGATGCCAGATAGCCTTCCCACAAGCAAACAATGCCTTCAAGTACTGGCGTTGGCACGGAAAGCGCTTCAAGAATTGCAGTACCAATTTGAATTTCACACTCTAATTCGCTTTCATTTTCTAAATCTTTATCGCTAGTCCACGCACTGGCCATGCTTTCATCCACTAAGCCAGGGAAATGTTTTTCTCGCGACAACAAATAGAACCAGCTAATTTCATGAATCATTCCAGCAAACATTGCAGTATCAGGATTTTGCTTCGTGATATGGCGCGCGATCACCTGTGCCAGTGCAGCGACATGCACTGAATGCTGCCACAGTTGAGTCACCATAGGATTCTTTGTCTGGGTTCCGGTGAGTTGTTGTACCACGATGGCGGTTGCTAAATTACGCACGGTTCTCATCCCAATCAAAGAAACTGCCGATCGAACATCGGTAATATCTTTTCCGGAGCGATTAAAAACCACCGAATTGGCTATGCCGACTACTTTGGCTGCAAGTAAAGGTTCAGCTTGAATCAATCGAATCACAGAATCTAGATTGCAATCTGGATCTTCTAATTTGTTTTTGATATTTATCGCCGTATTGGCTGACGTTGAAAAAAATAACCGTCCTTGTTTTACTTCTACCGCCAATGCGCTCAGAATTGCACTTTTTTCCATATCAATGCTCCTTTAGAAGGTCTCAGGATTTGATTCTTCGACTAGCTTTGAGTATTTTGTTAACAACATAACGTTTTAATTTAACACAATGAAAATATTTTTTTCTTTGTTTAGGTTGCCTGGTTGATTGAGTCGCTAATTCGATTAGCCCACGCTGTAGCTTCTAATTCCATATGAGTAAATTGATCCCAGTTAAGAAAAATCATTTGTGATAATAGCGCAGACGCAGCTTCATGCTCTCCTTTCTCATAGGTTTCAATCAATTGCAATTGCTGTCCCAGATAGCCACGGCGGAATACTAATGCTTCACGCATGTCTTGCTGAATGTTGAGCGTTTCGACAAGTTGCATCATTTCCATCCCCAACAAGGTATCCAACAATGAAAGTACGCCTACCATGAAAGCTCTATCCTGGTGATTTTTATCATGAGGACGATCGATTGTGGCGATAGATTCCAATAATTTGCCGCGTATGGCGGCTGTTAACATCAATGCATCTGAACTGCTACCATTTTTTTGTTTGGCAGCATAGAGCAAGATTTGTATCCAGCGTTGCAATTGCTTACGACCCAGAATCATAATCGCACGTTTGATCGAATTAATTTTAGCGGACAAGCCGCTAGATGCGGAATTGACCATGCGCAACAGGTTATAACTTAAGCCAGGTTGATATTTCAGTTCATTTTCAATTTCTGAGATATCGCCATCTTTGACCACTAATAACATCAATTTTAGTAATGAAAGTTTGGAAGGATCGATGTTTTTACCGCTGATCACTTCGGGTTGGGTAAAGTAGAAGCCCTGTAGCATTTGAAAATTGAGTGAGATACAACGGTTGGCCGTTTCCTGATTTTCTACTTTTTCGGCGAGTAAAAGAATAGGCCAACGGCTGAGATGCTTCATGATTCCTGATAAATGCGAAGCCGTTAATTCATTGACATTGATTTTAATGATATTAACCAGCGACAAGATATGATCAAAGTGGTTGCTGGATTGACCAGCATAAGAGAGTGCGAGTTGGTAGCCTTTTTGTTTTAAGAATGCGCATCTCAGTGCTATGGTTTGAGTAATTTCAACGCCGCGGAGTATCTCTAGCACAACATGCTTTTTAGGTAACAGCAAAATCGAATCATGCATCAACAACGGCGCATCGACTTTAATAAAACCGCGACGTTTACCAATAACATTTTCAATGCCGAGCTGACCATAGGTTTCAATAATGACTTTCGCCGATGCTGCAGAATTGTCTGCGACCACTGCTTTGTTGTGATGATCGGATCGAAACAACAATTCATAGGCAACCACATTTTGCTTTGTGTCCAAAATGGGCAATCTACCAAGGTAAACATCACTCATAATGCTCCCTGAGTTGTTAACAATAGTTATTCTATGCTAGTCAATATCGACAAAAGCGAGAAATTATTAATCCGGAAATGTGTTTTCACAAATTCGACACATCGCTTTTCCGCAATAAAGTTTTTCCGCGGAAAAATTTTGATTCATGCAAGTTACACAGCAGCATGACTACAAAACCGAATAACAAAGTAGCAACGCCGATAAAAAATACCGTGCCAATCCCTGCGATTGAACCACTTGCCCCATAATCTGGATTGAACATGCGATAAGCTTGAATGACGCTAATCGCAATCAACGTAAACCCGCCTATGGCCGGAAAAATAACTTGTGAAAGAGCGGTTTGCCAATGCTGGAAAGCGGTACGGTAAAAATAGGATACACAAGATAATGCTGCAATAGAATAATACGCACATACTGCAATGCTGACACTGTGAATGGCATCTTTGATAATCGCCTCACTGATTGAACTTAAAATCAAATAAATGAATAAAGTCATGCAACCAATTGTCCACGTAGCGATTTTAGGAGTGTGTGTGCGCTGATCTATTTTAGCAAATAATGATGGAATGGCTTGATACGTTGCCATTGTCAGCACAATTCTAGCGGCTGGCATGATGGTCGAGAGCGTAGCAGAAAAAGCGGAGATAGCGATAATCAGCGCCGCCAGTTTTGCGCCAGGCAATCCAATAATATCGGTTACTAACACAGTAATACTGGAATCGATATTATTGGCAAAAGTTAAACTAAGAGCGTCTTTCGGATCGATACCTGCATAAGCTAGCGCCAATGTGGCAAAAACGACATAGGTAATCATTGTAATAATTATCGCAATGACACCGCTGTATCCTGCTTGTTCGGAATCTCCTTCCGTTTCTTCAGACATGGCTAATGATGCATCAAATCCCCAAAAAATAAACAATGCAATTAGAAATCCATTGAGAAACGCGGTAAAAGAGGGAATGGCAAAAGGATTTAACCAACCCCACGACAGCGGTTGAGCTGACATGACAATGTCGCCGCGCCAAATATTCGTAAAAAGCATGATTCCAAGAATAGCAAGTCCACCGTATTGAGTGATCGTTAATAAGATTGTTACCCGAGAGGATTCTTTTGCTCCGAGAACGGTTAAGTAGGTGGTGGATGCAATAAATACTATGGATATCAACATATTTAGCCAATATGGTATGTGTTTGATACCTAACAATACGCCCGTTACATTGACGATTACTTGAGTAGCCGTGACCCCTGCTAAAATACTAGCTAAAAACATTGCCCAGCCGCCGAACCAACCAAATCTCGGACCTAGTGCCTTTGTGCCCCACGTAAATACAGTGCCAGAATCTGGCGAAGCGGTAGTTAAATGCTTATAGGATAGTGCAACAAAAAACATTGGAATAACCGATAAAATAAATACAATCGGTAATTGATAACCACTTTCTGCCGCTCCATAGCCTAAAGCACCTGATAAGGAATAGGCGGGAGCCGTTGCTGCCAAACCGATCATTATCGCAGCAGATCTTGATATGGCGCCTTTTTTGAGGCCTTTCGATTGTGAAGTATACATACCCGATTTTAGTTGTTGTAGGGGTGTCTGATGATTTTTCGGGCAGAAGTTAACAAAGATTTATAGTGAAGTCAAAATACTGTCATAACATAATTAAAGCAAATTGTTCCTTAGGGGGAGTTTTCTAAATACGACTTTAAGAACGGCTCATCATCTATCCAATATAAGCAATGCCATGTTGAGCAAGTCCCACTAGATTAATATTTTCTGTGTTCACTGTGCTATCGGCTGCAATAATTGTTAATCCTGCGGTCGAGATTTCACCGCTATCTAACATGTTAAGGTACAGAGATTTTTCAGCATCTGAAGGGGATTTGCCGAATAGATTCGTCCACAGTGTTGTAACAATTTGCTCGTGATTAATTAATCCTTTCGCGTTGAGAGCGTAATTTGCAAGCAGTTGATAATCGTTTTGGTTATCCGCTTCTAAAAGTCCTATGCCTACATATTCCTGATTTGAAACTAATCCAGATCCGAATACCGCGCCTAATAGTTTGGTAACCCAACCTGCGTGGTTGTCTAAATCCAATGCTAATTTAACGTCATTGAACTTGAGCCGCTCGATACTGTTTAATTGATCTTGATTGCTAGCATTGCTGATTTCTTCAGTACGATAACTCTGATTGGATATTTTGTTGATCGAATATTGCGCAAGATTCGCCGGAATTATGACAGTATCTATTCCAATGTTACCGTCTAGTAGGTTTGCAGCAGCATTTCCAATTAAAACATCATTCCCACCACCACCTACCGCGTTTTCTACCGTTACGCCTTCAGCAATCCATAAATTGGGAATTGGATTGCCAATATTGACGCCATTGGATTGTGCATAGATGGGTTGGCCGACAAAAGAACTCAGCGTAGCATTTAAATTGAGGCTAGCAGGCGTTGCTCCTATATACTGAATGGTATCGGTACCTCCTGCATCCCAAAGTGTTTCATGATAAGTTCCGCTTTCGCTGTAGTTGTAAGTATCATTTCCCGCATGGAAGCTGGTATTGGCGCCATAAATGTATTGTATCGCAGCAATATCCAAGACCATTGGCGTTGTGGGATGAAAAGAAAATTCGTTACCTTCTTCCCCCTCTAAATTACGATAGGTGTAGCTCATCAAAGTGTGCGTGATATCGTCTTGCGAATCGGGTAATACTGCGGCGGTCGGTTTATCCGCGTCATAAAAAGGATGCTTGAGACCGAGCGTATGGCCAATTTCATGTAATACTGTTTCAAATGAGATGGTTCCCGGATTCCAGTCCTGAGCATTGAGCAATCCTAACGTGTTAACCCAAACATCGCCGGCTCGAACGCTACTTCCTGGCAAATAAGACCAAGCTAATGTCAATTCGCTGGGGTCTTTGGTATAAGCAGCACGGATATCCCCGACAGCATTCTCAGATTCAAATATTCGGGTGAAAGTAATATTTGCTACATTGGCCCATTGCTGTAGCGCATATTCAAAATTCACCTGATCCTTACTGGTCAACCAAGTTGTTTCGCTTTGCCAAGGTTCTCCGTCACTAGTCTGAGCACCGTATCCTATTTGCTCATCAGTCGACCACCAGCTATTCCTATCAGGGAAGCTGTACGAAATGGTTGCATTGAGCCAACGTTTACCGCCTACTAAGGAATCAATCGAATTAATATTCGCTGGATTAACTGATGTTACGGGACTCGATACTAAAGGTGTCGGCATAATGGTGAATTCTATAAGGTTATCGGTTGATTTTAAAAGGAGGATTCATAATCAATACAAATTCGAAGTGACCCAATAGTCATTAGATTATTCTATTGCATTAAAGTGCAATCCTTAAAACACAACAGAATCTGAAAAGTTGCATAATTCCGCTGATACACTTTGACATTATCCTAGACCAGCTTGCTGTTCACGCGTTAGAATTCATTTATTTAGAATTTCCTTGGTTGGTCTTTATTTCCCAGTTATGCATCATACTTGGCGAACATCTTTCGCATGTTCTAATTCACCGATTGCGCTTACGATTGGAAATTTTGATGGCGTCCATTTAGGCCATCAAGCCATTTTGCATCGCTTAAAGCAAGCTGCCAATAAACTTAACATTCCCGCTTGTGTCATGACATTTGAACCGCATTCGCGAGAATTTTTTGCACCAGACCAAGCGCCTGTCCGATTAACCCATTTGCGCGAAAAATTGCAGCTAATGAATCGCATTCACATCGATTGCGTACATATCTATCGATTTAACAGCCATTTTGCCAAAATCACAGCGGAACAGTTTATCCGGCAAATTTTAGTCGAACAGCTATCGGTTCGCTGGTTATTAGTGGGGGATGATTTCCGTTTCGGTGCTAAACGCCAAGGCGATTTTGCCATGCTACAAGCCTATTCACGACAGCATGGCTTCGAAATTGAAGCCATGCCTAGCATTCTTATCGAGAATCAGCGAATTTCGAGCACGTTGATTCGTCAGGCATTGAATGATAACGATTTGATAACGGCTCAGAAATTTCTGGGTAGACCTTATAGTATTACAGGCCGCGTGATAAAAGGTCAGCAATTAGGGCGAAAACTGGGATTTCCCACAGCAAATATAGCCATTCATAACAATCGACCGAAGCTGACCGGTATTTTTGCCGTGGCGGTACATGGTGCCGTGCCATCGTCACCGGCTACTGTATTACCAGCCGTCGCCAGCTTGGGTGTGCGGCCGACGATACACAAGAATGGCGAATTATTACTCGAAGTGCATTTGTTCGATTTTGCTCAAGATATTTACGGAAAGCAGCTACAAGTTGATTTTTTGTATAAACTACGCGACGAAGAAGAATTCGCGGATCTCGAAACGCTTACCGACAAAATTAACAACGATGTCATTCAAGCCAAACAATTTTTCCTCGAACAACCCATTGTCGCCGACAGGTTGTGTATTGCCCGTTAAATTATCGATGATTGATTTTCATGACTGATTATAAGCAAACCCTCAATTTATTGGATACCACTTTCCCAATGCGCGCCAACTTGGCCAGCCGGGAACCGGAAATGCTACGTGCGTGGCAGCAAAAAAATCTGTACCAAAAAATTCGCGCCGCCAGCCGAGGCCGTCCAAAATTTGTCTTGCACGATGGACCACCCTATGCCAACGGCGATATCCATATCGGACACGCCGTCAATAAAATACTCAAAGACATCATCATTAAAAGTAAAACCCTTTCAGGTTTTGATGCGCCTTATATCCCAGGGTGGGATTGTCATGGTTTACCTATTGAACATCAAATCGAAAAAAAGCATGGCAAGCATCTGCCTGCTGACAAAGTTCGAGAGCTTTGCCGTGCCTTTGCGCAACAACAGGTAGAACGTCAAAAAGCCGATTTTATTCGTCTTGGTGTATTAGGCGATTGGGATCAGCCTTACTTAACCATGAATTTTAAAACCGAAGCCGATATTATTCGTAGCCTAGGTCAGATCTGTCAAAATGGTTATATTTATCAGGGGAAAAAACCGGTTAATTGGTGTATCGATTGTGGTTCGGCGCTTGCAGAAGCTGAAGTGGAATATGAAGACAAAACTTCACCGGCAATTGATGTCGGTTTTACGGTTCAACTATCCGATGGCGATAACAATCTGCAATTGCTCAATACGGCATTGGGTACTTCCTTGACTGTCGACGCCAAAGTTTATGTCATCATTTGGACCACTACTCCTTGGACATTGCCTGCCAATCAAGCGGTCAGTGTTCATCCTGACTTTGACTATGTATTGCTAAAAACACCGCGTGGCCTCCTGATCGTTGCCGATGAACTGAAACAATCGTGCTTGCAACGGTATGAATTGAACGGGGAAGTATTGGCGACTTGCAAAGGCAAGCAATTAGAACATTTGGTATTGCAACATCCCTTCGAATCACGAACAGTGCCGATTATCTGTGGTAAACATGTCACGTTAGAAGCGGGTACGGGCCTCGTGCATACCGCACCCGCGCATGGTTTGGATGATTATTTCGTCGGGCAAAACTACCATTTATCCAGTGATAGTCCGGTCGATGGCAACGGTAAATTTATTAGCGATAGCCCGCTCGTCGGCGGTTTATCGGTTTGGAAAGCTAATGATGTGGTGATTGAAACACTCAAAAGCAATGAAAATTTGTTTTGCTTGAAAAAAATTGAACATAGCTATCCCCATTGCTGGCGTCATAAAACGCCGATTATTTTCCGCGCAACCCCGCAATGGTTTATCGGTATGAACCAACAAAGCCGGCAAAGCGATCAAAACCTGCGTGAATTGGCTATGAAAGCGGTTGATCAAACGGCTTTTTATCCATCGTGGGGACGCGCGCGTTTGGAAGCGATGATTAAAAATCGCCCTGATTGGTGTATTTCCCGTCAGCGCAATTGGGGTGTTCCGATGACTTTCTTTGTGCACAAAGAAACTTACGCGTTGCACCCACGTTCGATGGAATTATTAGAACAAATTGCGCAAAAAGTTGAACAACAAGGCATTGAAGCATGGTTCGCACTAGAACTCGCTGAATTACTCGGTAACGATGCGGCTGATTACCAAAAATTGACGGATACGTTGGATGTCTGGTTCGATTCTGGCACGACGCATGCAACAGTGATAGCGCACAATGCTCAATTACAATTTCCGGCTGATCTATATCTTGAAGGCTCCGATCAGCATCGCGGCTGGTTTCAGTCATCTTTGTTGACCAGTTGCGCTATGAATGGCCGTGCACCTTATGATGCGCTCCTGACGCATGGATTTGTGGTCGATGGTAATGGCCATAAGATGAGCAAATCCAAAGGCAACGTCATTGCGCCGCAAAAAGTCATGGATACCTCAGGTGCGGATATTTTGCGATTGTGGGTGGCGTCGACGGATTATTCTGGCGAACTTTCCATTTCTGAAGAAATACTCAAGCGCGTGGTTGAAAGCTATCGGCGCATACGCAACACGCTGCGTTTTTTATTGGCCAATCTGACCGATTTTAAATTTGAACAAGATGCCATTTCAATCGATGATTGCCTTGAAATTGATCGCTATATGCTGGCGTTAACTGCTACCTTTCAAGAAAATTTAACGCAAAGCTATCAACGTTATGAATTTCATCAAGTAGTGCATCAATTGCACAATTATTGTTCAGAAGATTTGGGCGGCTTCTATTTGGATATTCTAAAAGACCGTTTATACACATCAGCAACGCAAGGTTTACCACGGCGATCGGCACAAACCGTGCTGCATCATATTGCGCATAGCTTAGTACGATTATTCGCACCTATTTTGAGTTTTACTTCTGAAGAAACTTGGGAACATCTAACGGGTGACAAGGAAGGGAGCGTGTTGTTACAACAATGGCATGCGTTTCCTCAGCAAAACGATACGGAATCGCTGCAACAACGTTGGCAAAGTATTCGCTTATTACGTGCCAAAGTACTCAAAAAACTGGAAGATTCTCGCGCACAAGGAGATATCGGTTCTTCGCTTGCGGCTGCCGTTGAGATTCATGTGAATCAAGAAGATTTTACGTTGTTAAATGCTTTACAGGATGATTTGAGTTTTGTGTTGATTGTTTCGACCGTGAAACTGGTTTGTGTGACTGAGGCCTCAGAAGAAAAAATTATCGTCAGCGCTAGTACGGATCAAAAATGCGAACGATGCTGGCATTATCGCCCAGATATCGGACAACATACCGATCACCCAACGATATGCGAGCGCTGTATCAGCAATCTACATGGCGCGGGCGAACACCGCCACTATGCCTAAATAGGTATTTTATTCACGCAGCAAATCGACTATCGAGTGCTAATTAATTAATGGAATTTTTATCATGAAGCTATACAGCAGCTTGAGTATTGCATTTGTTGTGTTGGTTTTGGATTTGGCTAGTAAGTATTGGGTGGAATCAGCATTGCAATTTGGCGAACAAATTCCAGTCACCAGTTTTTTTAATTTGGTATTAACTTACAATCCTGGCGCGGCATTTAGTTTTTTAAGCGAACAATCGGGTTGGCAGCGTTGGTTTCTAGCCAGTATTGCGGCTATTGCGGCTATTGTCATTGTCTTCTTGCTCAACAAGTATCAACATGAAAAACTCTTTTGCTGGTCCTTGAGTTTAATATTGGGAGGCGCCATCGGTAATTTGTATGATCGCATTATGCTGGGTCATGTAGTGGATTTTCTGGATTTCTATGTTGGGACCTATCACTGGCCTGCCTTCAATATTGCCGATTCAGCGATTTTTGTTGGCACTGTATTGATGATCTACGATAGTTTTAAAAATAAAAAGGAACCACAAAAGCAGGCTGAATAATTTTTTATGAATTATTTGCAAGAATGCTTTGTCGTGATTTCGCTTTAATATGAATATTAACGTTTTTTGGGTTTCTCATTAATTTGGAGCAATACTTCCTTGGCCGTGAAATGTTGCGTATCATCGCCATCCCAACTGGCATTAAAGGGAAGTGTATTGATTGCAGGTGATGCGGTGTTGATATAGTTTTTGAGGTTCATATAAGTTTTGTTAATAGGCACCGCAATACCACGAGGGCTTTGTGTTGTTTGTTGCAGCAATGAAACATTGATTTTCGCTTGAGATCGTTTGCTGAGTTTGGCTTTTTTTGTCGCTTGTACACGTTTTAAAGACATTTTAAGTAGCGCATTGTGATTGCGTTTATCATCCTCTAGTGTCCGGTAAGCTTGAAGATACAAAAAGTCGTTTCGCCAACCGAGTAGTCGAGGTTGATTAACAACCCGAACGGGGGTGCCAACAGGAACGTCTTGATAAATGCGAGTAATATCTTCTGGATACATACGCAAGCAACCGTGACTGCCGCGTAAACCAATACTAGGTGGCTTGTTGGTGCCATGAATAGCGTAACTAGGCCAACCCAGTCTTAGAACGTGAGTTCCCATCGGATTATCTGGACCAGGTTTGACGATAGCCGGAAGTTTGTCTCCGTTTGCAGCATGTTCTTTGCGGATGGAATCCGGTGGTACCCAAGCGGGATTAGCTTCCTTGTTAATAATTTTTGTCAAACCTTCCGGAGTTTTCCATTCCACACGTCCGATACCGACCGGGTGCGTTATGACTTTTTGCAGTTTGCCGGTTTTGGTTTTGGGAAAATAAAACAGCCGCATGGCAGCAAGATTAATGACAATGCCTTCTCGAGGTGCATCCGGTAATACGAATTCTGTTGGTATCACGATAGGCGTTCCTTCGCCCGGTAACCATGGATCTACGGTAGGATTTGCATTTAAGATTTCTTCTAAACCTAAATTGAATCGTCGGGCAATATCGGATAGGGTATCTTCCTCTTTGGCTTGAATGACTTGTAATTTACCAACCACATCATCTCGATTCACGTCAAAATAGAACTCATGACTGGCCAATGGCATCTGAGCCTTCGTTTGATGAATGGGTTTGGGGATCGGTAAAGGTGGCTGAGAAGAGAAGAAATATTTAGGAAAAGTGGCTTGGCAACCACTGACCAATAAAAAAACGATCAACAAACTCGATAATTGAATTTGTCTTGAGATTGAAGCCGGAACCAGTTTACAACGACTGATGAGATTGGTCTTACAGAAATGAATACTCATGGGGCATCAATGTACCCGTTTTTTTACGCAGCTTCAACTCCGACTCCAGAACCACGTTGTACTATGGCATAGGACAAACCCGCCTTTAATCTGCTAAGCTCATGCAGATTAGAAGTGGAAAAACCTTTCTGAAGCAAAGATTTTACAAATTTTTTGATATTTTTGGTTTGCTTTACTGGATTCTTTGTTTCTTGTAGGCTCTTTCTGAATTTTCCGACAAGTTCAAGAAATTATAGATATTTAAAGATCTGGATCCAAGCATGAGAGAAGCTATTCTTATTTCTGCTGTAAGTGATGAATTTGGCAGTTACCGGGAGATACTGAGGGATGAATTAGATATTTCTGGCATCAGTGTGAAGATACAAGAATTTTTTCCTGCTACTGGTACAGAAACACTAGCAAAACTCGATATAAATATTCAAGAATGCACCTCAGTAATTCACATTGTTGGCAATATGAGCGGCGCAATGGCTCAGAAACCATCTGTAGATTACATAAAGAAACGATATCCAGACTTTGGCTCTCGTTTAATCCCTGTGGCACAATTTTTGGAGGCCAAAGAGTTGCTACCCTATACACAATGGGAAGCGTGGCTAGCTTTATATCACAAAAAGCATCTTTTTATTGCCATTCCAGATGATAGCGCAACAAGGGATGCAAAATACGTGGATGATCCTATTCAAAAAGTTCGACAGAGTAATCATCTAGCACGTTTGAAAGAATGGGAACGTTTTGCAGAAATTAAATTCAAATCGGCGCAGGATCTTGCTTATAAATTTCTGAAAACACCACGGCGAAAAGTTGCGATATTACCAGCAATTTCTAAACAAAAACGTGACTATCCAGTGGTGGGTCGTCAAAGGATTATAGATGACTTTGCCTCATCCTTACAAAATGAATTAAAAAAAGAAAATGGGTTTCGAAAATTTGCCTTTACTTTTTTACCAGGAATTGGGAAAACAACATTAGCCCTTGAGCTCATTCAAAATGATTCTATCGTGAAGCATTTCCCTGATGGTGTACTTTGGGCCCATTTAGGAGATGATCCCGATATAAAATATCAACTCAGCGAATGGGCCAGATTACTACAATTATCAGAAGACAGAATTAACAGCTGTATCGATCTAATTAGTTTAAGAAAATTGATTCGAGAAACAATTGGTGATAGGAAGATATTGATTATTCTTGATGATGTCTGGAGCACTAGAAATCATAAAGGAGATCATAATGATTTTCCATTAGGTTTACCAGGTTGCGTTTATGTTATCACAACACGGAAACGTGATTTGGCCTATGAGTTTGTACCATCACCTAAAGATTGTATTTTTGAACTTCCTAAGCTTACACAAGAAGAAGGTTTAGAGCTATTAGCAACTCTGGTTCCCTCCATTACTCAACAATATAAACAAGAGTTGATGGAAATGACGCTACATGTAGGAGGATTGCCAATCGCTTTAGTTATAATTGGTAAGATGCTAAAGCGTTCGTTAGCTACAGGAATTGAGAGTTATACTATCCTAGGAATTTTTTCTGATTTAAGTAATGTATTAGCAGAACCCGTACCTGATGGAGATTACGATCGGGAAACTGAAATTTTTGACAAAATTATTGAAGAGAGTTTTAAGCATTTGTCTGAGGAGGAGATTGAAGCACTTAAGGCACTTTCAACTCTACGTGCTGATCCCTCGTGGTTTCCTATTAAACTAGCACGTCTCGTTGCCAATGTTTCTGATAATGTGCTAATTGAATTAAATGCTGCCGGATTAATAGAAAAGGTGCAGGATGACGATGAAAACACACCAACAGATGATGAGATTTGCTTCAAGATGCACCGAATGGTTGCAACGTGTTTGCGAAAGAAAGTTGGAAAAGAAAAGTATAGGGAGTTAAATCAGATAGCCTGTGAATTTTATCGCAAGGAGCTGGAAGAACTAGAATCTAGCCTTCAAGAGACTGGCGCTACTCTTTACCAAAAGATGTATCGTTACGAAAATACTAACTGGCAGATTTATCAAGACAACTGGTTATATTACTTTGGGAAAGCAGATAATGACCAAAAGCAAAATGCAACCTTTGCTTTTCTAAGCACATGGTTTAATGGATTTTGGTGGTGGAATTGCTTTACAAAAGCAGATTACGATTTTTGTGATGAATTGATTAAGAATTGGGATTACAAGCTAAGATTAGCCAATTCAAAAGATGTCACAGGAGGTCAACTTAATAAGTATCGCAACCAGAAGCTCATACACTCATTAGGCCTTCTTTCCAATTTCAAATCAATTTATCCAGTAGAATCTGAAAATCGAAATAGTAACTCCTGGGAAGATGTGGCTACATTTTTGAATGATCTACGCAAGAATATGCAATTAGATCAAGAGCTATTAAATTTAACTAACTTGCATGCTCGACATGTTCGTGCCTTGACTGATATTTTTTTAGCAGAGGCAAAACGTTTTTGCAGCGAAAATAAAAACATATCAGAAGCAGAAAAATATTATACCGAAGCACTAACTATATTTATTGAAGAAAAAGAAGACTGGAATATTGCCTGGTGTTTGTATCACCTCGGAGATATGTTATGGAGCTCTGGATCTTTTGTAAAAGCTCAGCAAAGAGCAAAAGAAGCGTTAGGATATGCGAGTGATTCTCAAGATTTCGAAGTGCTCGCACTGATTTATCGCTTGTTAGGTGATATTGAGCTTGGAGGCTCGAATATAAAGGAAGTGATAGATCATTACCACATGGCAATTGAAAGTGCCTATCGTTTTCAAGTTATGCCGGTAGAGCCGGATTTTTATACAGTGAGCTTCTATACAAAGCTTGCTCATCAAATATTGCAATCTTTAAAAACTTATTACGAGTTACAGCCGCAGCAAGCGGAAAAAATTGCGCTTGCATTAAGAAAGATATGGATGGATTGTGATGTAAAACTTGTACCTACCATATCTTTAAATAAGATTCTTCTGAGAGAATTATCGATCAGTGAATTAATGAAGCAGATATTTCCAAGTGATTTGCCCCCAGAGCATCTTAGGAACGAAATGAAGTCATATCAGAGCTTAGTAAAAGAACATTTGGAAAAGTTGAAACTAAACAGAAGTAGAGAACATAAAATCAATGCTCTGACGCTATAACTTGAGAGTCCATGAGATTAAGTAGCGATAAGGATTGCTTATTACACATTAGCCGTCCTGAGTCAATAGCTCGAACAAAATTCTGTAGTGAAATTGATACAATAGAGGTTAAATTTGCAGGCTAGCTTTAGAAAAGAAAATGAAAGTTTGCATGAGTCAGAGAGCGCTGAATTTTTGAATCGTTATGAAAAATATTGGTTTTATTGGATTAGGCATCATGGGCAAACCGATGGCTGGGCATTTAATCAAAGCCGGCCATCGATTGTTTTTACACTCGCGTAGCGGTGTACCGGAAGAATTGATTGAACAAGGCGGTCAATCGACAGCATCACCCAAGGAGGTTGCAGAGCGTGCGGATGTGATTTTTACTATGCTGCCGGATACGCCCGATGTAGAAAAAGTATTGTTTGGAGAACAAGGAATCGCCCAAGGATTGCAATCGCGCAAGGATTCGCCCTGCATCGTGGTCGATATGAGTTCAATTGCTCCATTAGCAACAATAAAATTTGCAGAAAGAATAAAAGCGCTCGGGCATGAATATGTTGATGCGCCGGTTTCTGGCGGAGATGTTGGTGCTAAAAATGCTACTTTAACGATTATGGTGGGTGCCAATCAAACAGTATTCGAGACGGTCAAACCGTTGTTTGAGTTGATGGGTAAAACGATTACGCATGTCGGTGAAAATGGCGCGGGACAAATTTGCAAAGTAGCCAATCAAATTCTGGTTTCGATCACGATTGAAGCCGTGGCGGAAGCCTTGTTGTTTGCTGCCAAAGCGGGCGCGGATCCACATAAGGTACGTGAAGCGTTGATGGGTGGTTTTGCGGCGTCTAAAGCGTTAGAAGTGCATGGCGCGAGAATGTTGAATCGGCAATTTGATCCGGGGTTTCGCGTCGAATTGCATCATAAAGATTTAAATATTGCGCTGGCAACCGCATCCGCTCTGGGTGTTAGTTTGCCGAATACAGCTACTGTTCGTGAATTGTTCGCTGCTTGCCTCGCGCATGACGGTGCGAAATGGGATAATTCAGCCATTATTAAAATGCTGGAAAAGCTATCCAATTATGAAATCCCAACCTATTCAAAGTAGTCTATGTCGCGTAGCGAATTGATACGACGCTTGCAAGCAATTTTGCCGGCTGAAGCTGTGTTGCATGACAACGAAGATCTTCGTCCGTATGAATGTGACGGTTTGTCAGCTTACAAGCAGTTACCATACGTTGTCGTATTGCCCCATAACGAAGCACAAGTCATTGAAATATTGAAATTGTGTCATGCGACGCGAACCCCTGTGGTTGCAAGAGGTGCCGGAACTGGATTGTCGGGTGGCGCTTTACCGCATGTCAGCGGAGTATTGTTATCACTGGCACGATTGAATCAGATTGTCTCGATTAATCCACAAGCAAGAACGGCATGCGTACAGCCTGGCGTGAGAAATCTAGCGATCAGCGAAGCCGCAAAGCCTTATGGCCTGTATTATGCGCCCGATCCTTCGTCGCAAATCGCCTGTTCGATCGGTGGTAATGTGGCTGAAAATTCCGGCGGAGTGCACTGTTTAAAATACGGCTTGACGGTACATAACATACTCAAATTAAGAGTATTAACCATTGCAGGCGAGGTGCTGGAAATTGGTGGTGAGAGCTTAGATAGCGCGGGTTATGATTTGTTGGCGTTGATGACCGGTAGCGAAGGGTTGTTGGGTATCGTGACAGAAATTGTTGTGAAATTGATTCCGTTACCACAAAAAGCTCAACTGGTGATGGCTTCGTTTGAGGACATTCGTCAAGCAGGTCAGGCCGTGGCGAATATCATTGGTGCTGGCATTATTCCCGCAGGAATGGAAATGATGGATAAGATTACCATTCATGCGGTGGAAGAGTTCTTGCAGGTTGGTTATGACTTAAATGCTGAGGCAATATTGCTGTGTGAATCAGACGGGAATATCGAAGAAGTTGCGGATGAAATTGAGCGTATTGAAATGATCATGCAACAAAGTGGCGCTACGCGAGTGAGTACTTCGCAAAATGATCTTGAGCGATTACGCTTTTGGGCTGGTAGAAAAGCGGCTTTCCCTGCAGCTGGAAGAGTTTCTCCGGATTATTACTGCATGGATGGCACCATTCCACGCAAGCATCTGGCAAAAGTATTGCAAGGTATCGAGATGTTATCCCAGCAATATGGATTGCGCTGCATGAATGTATTTCACGCAGGTGATGGTAATTTGCATCCATTAATTTTATATGACGCGAATACGCCAGGAGAACTGGAGAAAACAGAAGAGTTTGGCGCTAAAATACTGGAAATGTGCATTAGCGTGGGCGGCACTATTACCGGCGAGCATGGCGTAGGCATAGAAAAAATGGATCAAATGTGTACGCAGTTTGGTAGTGCCGAGCTTGCGGTGTTTCGTGCCATAAAAACGGCATTTGATCCGCTTGAATTGCTGAATCCCGGAAAAGCCATTCCGACTCTGCACCGTTGTGCAGAAATGGGAGCCATGCATGTACATCAAGGTGCGGATAAATTTGCGCATTTACCTCGGTTTTAAAGACTTTCCTTAGTATGCAATCTGTTATCGATCATTACCTAGAAGCAATTCGTTTGGCTGCCGAAAATAAAACGCCATTACAAATCCGCGCTGGAAATACCAAAACATTTTATGGCAACGCAGCATTGCTACCATCTTCCAACACGTTGGACATAACGACGTATCATGGCATTGTTGATTACGATCCGGCGGAATTGGTCATCACTACGCGTGCTGGCACTCGCTTAAGTGAAGTGGAAGCGCTACTGAATCAGCACGGACAAATGCTGGCGTTTGAACCGCCCCATTTTGGGGAATCGGCAACACTAGGCGGTTGTGTCGCAGCAGGATTGCCAGGACCGAGACGCGCTTCTACCGGAGCCGTACGTGATTTCGTGCTGGGAGTCAGAATGCTGAACGGTAAAGGCGAGGATCTTCACTTTGGCGGTCAAGTCATGAAAAACGTTGCAGGTTATGATGTATCGCGTTTGATGGTCGGTGCATTGGGGACGTTAGGCGTGTTGCTGGAAATATCTTTAAAAGTATTGCCGAAACCTAGTGTTGAAACAACGTTGTGCATGCCAATTGGCGAAACAGCAGCGATTGACATGATGAATCGTTGGGCCGGGCAACCGTTACCCATATCGGCAACATGCTATCACAAGGATCAATTGTTTTATCGATTATCGGGTGTCGAATCGGCTGTTAAGGCGGCCCAATTGAAATTAGGTGGCGATGAATTGAATGAACAACAAGGGATATCGTTTTGGCAAAGCATTCGCGAGCAAACCGATCATTTTTTCATGACGGCTAGCCACAACAATCTATGGCGTTTATCCATCGCATCCAACGCTCCTCCATTAGCTCTCGCTGGAGAGCAATTGTTTGAATGGAACGGTAGCTTACGTTGGCTAAAGAATACTGTGGATTGCGATCATCAGGCGATACGCCAAGCAGCAGAAAAATATGGCGGACATGCGACATTATTTCGACACCGTTTAACCAATGCCAATGTATTTCATCCGCTAAGCTCGGGGCTGTTAAAAATTCACCGTGCTTTAAAAGAACAATTTGATCCGGTGGGAATTTTTAACCCTGGACGACTCTATCCTGAATTATAAATGCAAACCAAACTTGCTGATTTTGTAAAAAACACACCAGAAGGTCAAGAAGCTGATGCTATCTTGCGTAGTTGTGTACATTGCGGTTTTTGTTTGGCCACGTGTCCGACCTATCAGTTGTTAGGCGATGAGTTGGATAGTCCGCGAGGGCGGATTTATCTGATGAAACAAATGCTGGAAGGAGAGCCGGTTACCGTCAAAACGCTTTCACATTTGGATCGTTGTTTAACGTGTCGCGCATGTGAAACGACCTGTCCATCCGGAGTACGTTATGGCGCTTTAGTTGATATCGGGCGTGGCATCGTTGAAAAACAAGTCAAACGAGAAATGCCCGCGGTCGCGATGCGCTATGTTTTGCGTAATGTTCTTCCTAATCCCAAGCTCTTTAAATTGCTTTTGAAAGCCGGACAAATGATTCGTCGGGTACTGCCGGGAGAGTTACAAAAAAAGATACCTCCTCCTGAGCTGTCAAAGCATGTTTGGCCGGTTATAAAACATGAACGCCAGATGCTGATTTTAGAAGGGTGTGTTCAGCCTGCGCTCGCACCCAACATCAATATTGCGACCGCACGGGTGTTGGATTTTTTAGGAATTTCGCTTATCAAAGCCGATCGGGCAGGCTGTTGTGGCGCGGTTACCTTTCATTTGAATGAACAAGCAGATGGCTTAGCGTATATGCGACGTAATATCGATGCGTGGTGGCCCTGGGTACAGCAAAACAAAATTGAGGCTATTGTGATCAATGCCAGTGGTTGCGGCGTTACCGTGAAAGAGTATGGTCATCTGCTGCAACATGATGCTAATTATGCTGAAAAAGCGCGAATGATTTCAGAATTAGCTAAAGATATCAGTGAGGTCATACATTTTGAGTTGGGAAACATGACGGATCAATTGCGAACTCAATTGCAATCAAATCAGACCCATATCAAATTGGCTTTTCATTCGCCTTGTACTTTGCAGCATGGCATGCGGATACGAGGTGTGGTCGAGCAGATTTTACGCAACGTAGGGTTTGAGTTGAGCAATGTTCCTGATGCGCACTTATGTTGCGGTTCAGCAGGGACTTATTCTATTTTGCAACCGAAGCTTTCTCAGCAACTATTGACTAACAAAATCGTTGCGCTGGAATCTGAAAAGCCCCAACAAATAGCAACGGCGAATATCGGTTGTTTGATGCATCTACGGACTCAAGCGACATTGCCGGTTAAACACTGGATTGAATTACTGGATGAAAGAGTTTCTTCTGTATAACGGGTGAAAAAATTAATCTGCTGGTGGTTTAAAAAAACGGCATCGATAAAAATAATAGGAAGAAAATTTTCATTTCGATATTCTATTTTTTTTAGTATACAATCAACGGCTGATTTTATTCGGCAATATTATATACGCGATTCTGATGGTAATTCGTCTTGGAATATTGACTGGTGAGAAATTATTGTAAATTGGAGAATATAAATAATGAATTTAGTTTTAAGAAGTAGAACTTGGATTACAAAAGTAGCTGGCGGATTAGCGGTTTCCGCATTTTTGTCACTGCCAGCTTATGCTCAGCTAATGCTTGCTCATGAAGGACACCACAGTGGGGGAGGATGCTCCGTTAAATCGGGAGAATTCCCTGTCTCGATTAGTGTTTATGAAGTTCCTGAAGGTGGAATTCCACCAATGCATTCTTTTTGTGAAAGCGTTCCGAATACCGGAAAAATTAATATGACGATTGAATTGCCACAAGAAGCACGTGAGTTTCCTTTAGCCGTTCGCTTGGTTAAAGGAGGAAGTGCGCATGAAGGGCATGGTGGCGCTAAATCGAACAATGCCAGTGAGAAAAAAACTGACCAACCGAGCGCTCATGAAAATCATGATGAACATGCCGGTCATCAAATGGAAGATAAAAGTGGCATCGTATATATGCCTGCCGAATTGCACAGTTCTGGAATTATCGTTATGGCGGCAAATATTCAAGAAAAAGGGCATTATACAGTTCAGTTAGAAAGGAAAGACGATGCAGGTAAAACCAAGACTGTCGTGAGTATCCCATTGAGTGTTGGTTTAGAAGGAGGACATGGAAGTCATGGTGGCGGTTTGGGCATGATGGAAATTATTTTAGCGTTAGTCGTTGTTGGCGGTGGAGCTGGGTATTACTTTTTCGTTCATCGTAAAAAAACAACGCAAGCATCTGCTTGATTAATTTTTATCGTTTGTAGTTTGCTGTTTTCGCGTTGCGTTGTATGATGATAGTCCTTGTAAAAAATATAAATACACGAGGAAGCGAGTTTTAGGAATTGAGTGCCTTCTTTTTTAGGAAATTTTATTGAAGAAGGTTGGGTAAGAAAATTAAAACCACAAAGGAGAGAAGATGGCTATGAAGTTATGGCTTCGGGTACAGGTGGTGTTGTTAGGATGTATGTTTGCGGGATATCTGCAAGCGAACAACATGCCGAGCGTACCGAACGAGTTATTTGAGGCGTTAAAGA
>WBZN01000097.1_pt1 | contig 135022 bp, 124 predicted proteins | sample 5204281 | NCBI WGS metagenome assembly WBZN01 (sample SAMN12344347, study PRJNA552823) | activated sludge metagenome | biome: Activated sludge suspended growth; feature: Nitrification reactor; material: Wastewater; isolation source: activated sludge from nitrification reactor of wastewater...
CTCCGCTGTATCGCTCGACGGACTGCCTCAGTCGTCCGGGCGCTGCCGTGTAGAACCTGCCCCATAGCTCCTCCCGCCAAGCATGATGGTCAAGCGTACCACCACACTGCGGGATCAAACACCTAGTACCCCCGGTCCCCGCCAGACGGCCGCACCGCCTGGCCTGCACGCCGCGCGGCGCTGCGCAGCATTGAGGCGAGCTCGCTCCGTTCGGCGAAAAAAAGCTTCGGGATCGTGGCGGCTCACGCAAAGCCGATCGACGCGGCATGCAATGGCGGCAAGCTCGGCGCCGAGCGGAGGTCGCTTGGCGCCGCGATCAGTGGCGCCCGTTCGGACGCTTCGCCCTTGGGGTTTCAAGCCGGTCGTCATTATCTGCCCCTCCGATCAACATTTGGCCGAAGCCGGCCACAAGCGCCTTGCGTTCCGACCGCGCTTTCGCCCCATGCTCAGGTCTTCCTTCGTGCTCGGGTCATCCTTCGTGCTCGGGTCATCCTTGCTCAAGTCCGCGGCCCCCTTCAAAAGAAAGGGGGCCGTCGGGACGACTTGAGCAGACAAGGAATGACGGGCTGCTCAAGTCGCAAAACAGCCCAACTTGAGCAGACTTGAGCAGACTTGAGCAGCATTGATTTCATTGGTGTTTTCGCGTTGGCTCAACTTGAGCAGACTTGAGCAGGAACCTGAGCACTCATTTCTGCTCAAGTCGCTGCTCAAGTCCCTTTTTGCTCAAGTCTGCTCAGGTTGGTCGAAAGGCCGATTTGAGGCCGAAATCACGCCGCCGGCCTATCTGAAAATGTCGTTCACGACGAAGCAGTCGACGGCGCGTCGGGCGGCGTCCTTGCGCGTCGCGCGCTCAATGATTCCCTTCGCAACGCCAAACTCGATGATCTGATCGACGAGCGCACGGTCGTTTGAGAGTTCAGCCTGCTCGGCGTCCGATGCGTGCTTGAGCAGCAAATGACCGATCCAATCGGGCGACTGTCGTTTCGCCCGCACCAAGCCACCAGCGCGATAGACGTTATTTATTTCGTCGGCGACGGCCCAAAGCAGCCGCTTCCATTTCTCGAACTTCTGCGCCGCCGCCTGTAGATGCACCACGTTCGATCCCTCCGCTTGCCTCGCGTCTTCCCCATCGATCGCGCCGTCGAAAGCCTCTGTCGGCTGGCACTGTTTCGTGTATGCCGTGGCGAAGCTGAATTGATCCGCCACGCCCTTTTCGATAGTCGCCGCCGAGCCCGCCAGCCGGCCTTTCCTGTCGACGCCGGTCTTCACAAGCTTGAGATCGAAACCGCCCAACTCGCCCGTCGGCCCGAAGCGATTTTTCGTCATGACGAGGCGTCGATCTTTGTGAACGCCTGTCGCGACATTGAACTCTGCCGCCGCGCTAAGGATCACGTCCGAATAGGCGACCGACGCATAGGAGCCCGAAATCTCCGGCGAGGTCTTGTTTAGGTGCATGATCGGGATGACGGTCGTCCTGGTTTCGCGCGCCAGGCGTTTGAGCTTCATGATGATCGCGGTCATTTCCGCTGCGTCGCTTTCATTCTCGGGTCTGCACGCCGCGACGAGCGTATCGACGAAAAGCAGGCCGAGGCGAACGCCGTGTCGCGCTTGAAATAGCGCGTTGAGCCTCGCGATGCGGTGCTTGACGTCGGCCATGGTGTGCGGGTCCGTCAGCCGGCAGTCCATAAAGCGCCAGGCGATCGGCAGATCGCCCTCGATTCCGTGCTGCAGCTTGTAGGCCGCGACCCGCTTCTTCATGTCGCTAGCGTCTCCCTCCCAAAGCAGGAAGTAGGCGCCGACACGCTCGTCGATCTCCCGCTTGTAGAACGGCCGCCCTATGGCCGCGTCGATCGCCATTTTCACCGCGACGAAGGTCTTGCCTGCCCGCGACTGGCCGGCGATCGTCACGCATGCGCCGCGCGCCGGCGAGACGCCCTCGATGATCCAGTCGATTTCTTCGATCTCTCCGCCGGCGCCGTCGAGAATATCGTCGTCGAGCGAAGCGCCCGGCTTGCCTTCTACTGCCCGCGTCCGTTCAACCATGCCGACGGCCTCGTCTTCGAAGTCGAATGCCTCAAGCAACGGCGTTCTTGCACCGATCGGCGAGTTGCGGCGCGGCGGATGTTGGCCGACTTGATATCGAATGATTTCCGGGTCGGCATCGCAACAGTCTTCGCGCGTTGTCCAGTGCTCGATTATAAGCTCGGCGGCAAAGGCCGGCGACGCGCCGCGGTCCATGCAGCCATGCGCGATACCGATCAGCGTGTCGTGGAAATGTCCGGCTTCCTCGTCGGGGCCGAACGGCTCGGCAGGCGCCTCAGAGCGCAGATAGTTTTTGCAGACCTCTTCGACCTCCGGCGTGTCGGCCTCGCCGCGGACATAAGGCGCGCCGGCGCGATTCGATCGCTCGACCAGCTTTTCTTTTTTGACGTCGGCAACTAGCCAGTCGGGAGCCGGCGCTATCGGCCGGTCGTGCAGGATCGAATATTCGCCGCCGTTGACGATGCTGCCCGGCCCGACAACGAAGCCGTGCGTCCCTTTGACGTCGATTCCTGGCAGATAAGCCAAGCGCCCTTGAATCGATTTGTACCAAAAGCTGGCCTCGACCTCGTAGATGAAATGCAGTCCGCCACTTTTGGTCAGCATTGTGAGCGTCGGCGGCATTCCGCGCGCCGTCAAAGTCTCGAGACTCGTCAAGCCCGGCGCGCCGCCTTTAACGTCGACGTCGATCACGATCACGGCGAGGCCCGACGGCGTGTCGCCGCCGGTGCAAATCCCGAGGTTGACGTCGACGCGCGGGGAGCCGTTGCTTGCCGTGAACATGGCGCGCGCCGAAGCCGGGTCGGCCGTCGCGCGAGTCCACCATTGCGGACAGAGCGGCTTGCCGGCGGGCGAAAGGGTGAAAACCGGAAGGCGCAGGCGCGCAAGGCGATCGGCCATGTCGGGAAGGGTCAGCGCCGCCGCGTTGTGCGGCTGTTGTGTGCGCTCTACATCCGAGCATGTTTTTGTTGACGGCGGCGGGTCTTTCGGAGTAGACATTTTCTTGTGTTCCGTTGGTTTGATCTCAGGCCGCCCCGCTTCCCTCAGCACGGGCGGCCTTTTTCATGACGTACGACATTAAGTCAAGGATCGGTTGCGCATCAACGTGTTCTGGCTTTTCCTGGACGCCTGACGGTCTTGTGCCGAAAGGCCGGCGGAAACGACAGAATGCCGTCTCCCGCGCCAGGGACGCTCCGCAGCAAGCCACACACGTCGTCGTCACTGAGATCGGTTTCGGAGTCGCGGGGGAGGAATAGAAACCCACGCACCCGTACACCGGCGGCGATCCGTCGGACGACGACAAACACCGCCTTATCGTCCGAGGCTTCCGCGCAACCCACGAGGCGCATTGTCTCAGCCTCATTTCGGTAAGCGCGCCTCAGTCGGAAGGAGCGGTCGCGCCGACGAGCGAAAAAAAACGCCGATCCGCGTCGAGCTCTCGATCTATCGCGTCCGCCAGCGCCTGCATTTTCGCGGCGGTCTCCGGCGTAGGGTTAAATCCTCGGAGCATCGTGGAAACTTTCTGTTAAGAAACGAGAAGGCCGCGAGCATCGTCGCGGCCTTTTGAGCGATGGGATTGAGTTGGAGCGCCGGAGCTTCACCGGCGGCGCCCCCTTGCGGGCTCCCGCGCCAGGCTCTCATGCTCGGCGCAGTAGGCCCCTCTAAAAGCCTTCGCGACTCCGCAGAAGCGATGGCCATCGGCAATCGTGCTGGCCGAGTTCGTAATCCGCTGTCGATCGGCTCGACCGGCAACAGGGTCTTTGATGGCGGCGGTCATGCGGCGCCCTTTCGGCCGCGCCGATGCGGCTTGCTCGTCGTCGGCTGCGTGAGCAGCTTTACGATGCCCGGCGCCGGAACAATCCGGCGTCCGCCGATCAGGACAGACGGAAGCTCGCCGCTGTTGAGCAGATCGTAAACGAGATTGCGGCCGATCCCTGTCAGCCGGCAAACTTCGCCGACGTCATACGCCGCTTTGTCGAGATTGAAATCTTTGGGCGTCATCGCCGCACCGCCTGCGCTGTTGGAGACAATCCTTTATCGGACGCAAGCGACGACGGCGTAAGACGGCGAACGCCTTCAGATAGTCAGGTGAAGGTGTTCACCTTACTTTGTGCGTTTGGCGAGGTCTCCGGTGCACTCTTTCTCACGGATGAACTCTTTCAGCGCAGCGTGACGAGGCAGCTTGCCAAGGGCTTTTTTCCACGTGTCGCCGATCCCGGTCGCGAGGGCGTCTTGCGAAAGCGTCGGGGTTTTTTCGCGGAGCGCCTTCGCAACTTTTAGCGCCTCGGAACGCCATGCGCCCTCGGCCTTAGCTCTGCGCGTCTCGCCGCTCTTGCGGCCGGCCGCGCTGGCGCCTTTCTCGGTTTTCAATTGCTTCGCTGCGCGGGCATTCATGCCGTTAGTGCGCACCCTGAGCTGGTAGAACGCCTCTGCGTAGTCTTGCAGCAAATGAAGCTTGTCGTCGTCCAGCTCCTTCAACGCGCGGTCGAGGCTCAGCAAATATTCAACGTGCGCGCGATCGACGCTCAACGGGTCCTGTCCCTCGCGATTGATTCCCATCGGCGTGTTTCGACGGGCGCTGTCGCGAAAAGCGCGTCGGGCGTCTCGCTTTCGAGGATTGGCCGAAACGGCGCGCCTCCGACGCTTACATGCACCGGCGCGCGGCTTGTCGGGATCGACTGCCGCTCAAGGTGATCGCAGATCGCCTCTCGGTTCTCTTTGAGCTCTTGCCGAAGGCTTTTACGGTCGACGTTCGCGGCGCGCGCGGCCGCGGCGAAGCTTAGCGTTTGCTCGACCAGCCCGCCCCGGCGGTTCGTCGTGATCATCGCGCCAATCCGATCGTCGACATGCTGCTCGACGATCAATTCGGGCTCGGCCTTATCGCGCGTCATCGCTTTTCCCTTTTCTCGCGCAAAACGCCGCCCAAGCGGCCATGAGCGCCCGCCGCTTCTCGAGCGCGTCGCCACGCCGATATGCCTGCTCGGCTTTGTCGCCAACGATATGGGCCAGCGCCGCCTCGGCGATCTCGCGCGGAAATTCGGTTTCCTCGCCGGCCCAATCGCGAAAGGCCGAACGGAAGCCGTGCACCGTTGCGTCGACCTTCAACCGGCGCAGGACCATTTCCAAAGCCATGTTGGAAAGGCGCTTGTCGAGCTTCTGGCCAGGAAAGACGAAGTCGCCGGCCTTGACCTTGGCGAGCTGCGAGACGATCGCCGCGGCTGGCGCAGGCAGCGGGATGCGATGCTCGCGGCCGGCTTTCATGCGCCCCGCCGGGACCGTCCAGACGGCGCCCTCGACGTCGATCTCGCCCCATTGCGCGCCGAGAACTTCGCCGGTCCGCGCCGCCGTCAGGACGGCAAATTCAAGCGCCCGCGCCGCGACGCCCTCGGCATCGCGCAGCTGCTCGAGGAAAGCCGGCACGTCTTTATAAGGCAGCGCCGCATGATGGCCGCGGGCGAGCTTCGTCGGCTTCGGCAACAGCATTTCGAGATGGCCGGCCCAGCGGGCGGGATTTGGCGCCCGGTCATCGATATCGCCGGCGACGCGCGCCGAATCGATCACCGCCTCGATGCGCCCGCGCAGGCGGCTTGCCGTCTCGGCTTTCGTTCGCCAGATCGGCTGCAGCGCGCGGAGAACGTCCTGCGTCGAGACGTCGGCGACCGGGATTGTTCGGAGCGTTGAGGCGTATTTCTCGAGCGTCATGCGCCATTGCGCCCGGTGCTTGTCATTGCGCCAGCCCGATTCCTTCGACGCGACAAGCGCATCGGCGCACTCGCCGAAGGTGATGCGCGCCGCGCTCGCGCGGCGCTCGGCTGCCCTGGCGTCCAGCGGATCGACGCCCTTCGCCAACGATCGGCGCATAGCCACGGCGAGCTCGCGGGCGTAGGCGAGGCTGACGACGTCGCGCGAGCCAAGGCCGGCCTCGCGCTGGCGGCCATCGCGCATCCACATGAAGGTCCAGCGCGCCGCGCCGGACGAGTCGACGCGCAGATAGAGATTGCCGCCGTCGGCGTGGCGGCCGGCTTCCGTCACGGTCGCGCAGAAGCGCGCGGAAAGCCGATGCAGCTTGCCCATGCCCTCGATCTCCGTCCTAGTGCTATCCTAGTCCGAAGCCGTGCTTGAGGCAAATAATGCGAGACATGAACAAACGCGAAAATCGTCAAAGCCTTAATTTATCTAGCTCTTTTTGACGATCGGGGATGATGCGGGATAGGTCTCTGGCGGAAGGGGTGGGATTCGAACCCACGGTGGGCTTGCGCCCACGGCGGTTTTCAAGACCGCTGCCTTAAACCACTCGGCCACCCTTCCTCGCGCCATTCGCCAACGATTCTTTGGGAAATCCCGGCCCGTTACTCCCAGCTCGCGCCAACCGACCTTCGTTTCGGGAAGCTCCCGGACCGCAATTTGCGAACCGCGAACGCCCCCGCCTCTATAGGCAGTCGCCTTCGCAATTCCAAGCCGATCCGCCTCGATCGAGTTTCGGTTAAGCATATTTCGACAGACTTTCGTAAATCTCGCCATTTATTTTCGAGCACACACCGTTCGACCGTGCTCTCGACGCGAAACAGCGCCAATCGAAAAGCCAGCCGGTCTTTGGATCGACTCGCACCCCATTCCGAGGTTGCGAACGTCTTTTGGGCTTGCGAAAGGGGCTCGGCATGTTGGGCAGACTGGTTCTCACGACGGCCCGGGGCGGCCGTCGGATCGGCGCTCGCGGCCGACCTCCTCATGGCGACGCCGCCTATCCGGCCGCCCCGGCTTGACCCGGAGCGGCCCTTATCTCGGCCACGCGAGGGGGAGCGGACGCGCTCTCCAGCTTCGGCCCGGCCTGCGCCATCTCCGGCGTCAGCTTGTCCGAACGGCGTCGTGGGCGGAACCATCCCTTGACCCCGGACGGCGCGCGAGCGTATCGCACCAACCCATTGGAAACGCCGTGCACGCGGGCGCACAAATTCGACGACATTTTTGCCACGCCTGCGGGGCTCGCGAGATGGTGGCGGCCACCGGTCATTTTTCAACGAAGCGTCGGCCGGACAGCCGGGAGCGGCGCTTTGGACGCATAGCCCCGCCGCCCTCGATTAGTTGCGGCGAGGTCACACCGGAGAGAATTGCGCCTTAAGAAAGCCCTTTTTTGCTCCGCCCCCGTTTGTTGACTAGCTGAAACGGGGTAATTTGGCTGGGCTGCAACCTTGCAAGGAGAAAGCATAATGCTACGTCGTGTTCTTTTGGCTTCGGTCGGCGCGATCGCGCTGGCCGGATCAGCCTTCGCGGCCGATCTTCCCTCGCGGGCTCCGCCGCCCGTCTATGTGCCGCCGGTTCCGATCTTCACCTGGACCGGCATCTATATCGGCGGCCAGATCGGCTACGCCTGGGGCACCTCCAACACCAATATCGGCGATAATTTCGGCGATTTCACCAGCTTCAGCACCAACAACAACGGCGTCATCGGCGGCGCTCACGTCGGCTACAACCTGCAGCTCAACCAGTTCGTCATCGGCCTCGAGGGCGACGTCGACGGGTCGAGCCTCAGCAAGACCGTCTCCGGCACTGCCTTTGTCGGCGGCCCGGCCTTTGTGGCCCTTGTGCCGGTGACGATCAGCGGCAACCTCGGCGTGCAGGGCTCGATCCGCGGCCGTCTCGGCTACGCCTGGGACCGCGTCCTTCTGTACGCCACCGGCGGCGTCGCCTTCGGCGGCTTCAGCGGCAGCATTCAGACGCCGTTCGGCTTCGACAGCCTTTCGACGACCCGCGTCGGCTGGACCGTCGGCGGCGGCCTCGAATACGCCGTCACCAACAACTGGTCGATCCGCGCCGAATATCGCTACACGCAGTTCGGTCACTCGACCGTCTTCGCCACGAACTCGTTCGCCGTTCCGGGCCTGGTCGCCGTCGGCGCCTTTGGCAACCGCACGATCAACGAGAACCGCGTCCAGGTCGGCTTCAGCTACAAGTTCGACACCGCCGCGCCCGCTCCGGTCGTCGCGAAGTACTGAGTCCAGGCTCCAAAGCTTCGACTTTCAAGACGCAAAGACAAAGAAAGCCCGGCCCGAAAAGGCCGGGCTTTCTTCATTAACACTTTGCTAACAATTCTTGGCTCGGCTCAATTGAACCGGCGATCTTAGTGTTGCAAAGTCGCCACAGCAGGGTGAATTACGTCGCGAGACCGGCCTTTTTGGGCGTTTGCCGATTGTGCGACAGCTAAAACGCGGTAGTGTCCGGGAGCTTCGAACCTCAAAGGAGAAAGCATAATGCTACGTCGTGTTCTTTTGGCTTCGGTCGGCGCGATCGCGCTGGCCGGATCAGCCTTTGCGGCCGATCTGCCCTCGCGGGCTCCGCCGCCGGTCTATGTGCCGCCGGTTCCGATCTTCACCTGGACCGGCATCTATATCGGCGGCCAGATCGGCTACGCCTGGGGCACCTCCAACACCAATATCGGCGATAATTTCGGCGATTTCACCAGCTTCAGCACCAACAACAACGGCGTCATCGGCGGCGCTCACGTCGGCTACAACCTGCAGCTCAACCAGTTCGTCATCGGCCTCGAGGGCGACGTCGACGGGTCGAGCCTCAGCAAGACCGTCTCCGGCACTGCCTTTGTCGGCGGCCCGGCCTTTGTGGCCCTTGTGCCGGTGACGATCAGCGGCAACCTCGGCGTGCAGGGCTCGATCCGCGGCCGTCTCGGCTACGCCTGGGACCGCGTCCTTCTGTACGCCACCGGCGGCGTCGCCTTCGGCGGCTTCAGCGGCAGCATTCAGACGCCGTTCGGCTTCGACAGCCTTTCGACGACCCGCGTCGGCTGGACCGTCGGCGGCGGCCTCGAATACGCCGTCACCAACAACTGGTCGATCCGCGCCGAATATCGCTACACGCAGTTCGGTCACTCGACCGTCTTCGCCACGAACTCGTTCGCCGTTCCGGGCCTGGTCGCCGTCGGCGCCTTTGGCAACCGCACGATCAACGAGAACCGCGTCCAGGTCGGCTTCAGCTACAAGTTCGACACCGCCGCGCCCGCTCCGGTCGTCGCGAAGTACTGAGTCCAGGCTCCAAAGCTTCGACTTTCAAGACGCAAAGACAAAGAAAGCCCGGCCCGAAAAGGCCGGGCTTTCTTCATTGCCGAACGGCCGCGCCCGCGCCTTTCCCTTGCAAGCCGCGCGGCCTCATGGCAAGCAGGCGCATGATCCCCGACCTCAAGACCAGCAAAACCGCGCCCGGCGGCGACCGCGCATGCGGCGCGCCGAAAATCGCCTTGGTTTCGCTCGGCTGCCCGAAAGCGCTCGTCGACAGCGAACGCATCCTGAGCCGTCTCAGGGCGGAGGGCTATGAGCTGACGCGCAACCATGACGGCGCTGACGCCGTCATCGTCAACACCTGTGGCTTCATCGACAGCGCCAAGGCCGAATCGCTCGCCGCCATCGGCGCCGCGACTGCCGAAAACGGCAAGGTCATTGTCACCGGCTGCATGGGCGCCGAGCCCGCGGCGATCGAGGCGAGATTCCCCAATCTCTTCAGCATCACCGGGCCACAGGCCTACGAGTCCGTGATCCAGGCGGTCCATGCGGCGGTCGCCGCGCCGCACGACCCCTTTCTCGATCTCGTGCCGCCGCAAGGCGTCAAGCTGACGCCACGTCATTACGCCTATCTGAAGATTTCGGAAGGCTGCAACAATCGCTGCTCCTTCTGCATCATCCCGAAGCTGCGCGGTGATCTCACCTCGCGGGCCGCCGCCGATATTCTGCGTGAAGCCGAAAAGCTCGTTGCGGCCGGGGTCAAGGAGCTGCTGGTCATCTCGCAGGACACGAGCGCGTACGGCCTCGACCTACGCTATTCGGAAAGCCTCTACCGCGACCGCGCGGTGCGCGCGAAATTCATCGATCTCGTCCGCGAGCTCGGCCGGCTCGGCGTCTGGGTGCGCCTGCACTATGTCTATCCCTACCCGCACGTCGACGAGGTCATCGAGCTGATGGCGGCAGGGCTCACCCTGCCCTATCTCGATATTCCCTTTCAGCACGCGAGCCCGTCCGTGCTCCGTGCGATGCGACGGCCGGGCGATCAGGACAAGACGCTCGACCGGATCCGGCGCTGGCGAGCGGCCTGCCCCGATCTTGCGATCCGATCGACCTTCATCGTCGGCTTTCCGGGCGAGACCGAGGCGGATTTTGCCCTGCTGCTCGATTGGCTCGACGCAGCGAAGCTCGACCGCGTCGGCGCTTTCAAATACGAGCCCGTCGCGGGCGCGGCGGCCAATGATCTCGGCCTTCCGCCGGTCGAGCCGCCGACGCAGGAGATTCGCTACCGCCGCTTCATGGAGCGGGCGCAGAAGATTAGCGCGCGCAAGCTTCGGGACAAGATCGGTCGCCGGCTCCCTGTGATCATCGACCAGGGGGGACCACGAGCCGCTGTCGGGCGCACAAAAGGCGACGCCCCCGAGATCGACGGCAAGACGCACGTCACGTCGCGCCGCCCGCTGCGCGCCGGCGAGATCGTCACCGTGAGGATCGAGCGGGCCGACGCTTATGATCTCTACGGCTCGGCCGTATGACGGTCTTCCAGGCGCAAATGGCGAGGGGCGGCGCGCGGTGACCCCGTCCCTGGCGCATCTATTAAATCGCGAACAATTGCTTATCCGACAATTTCATTGCCAGAGAACCATTGCGCGATTTCGACTATGGCTGTCTCCGGCGCATCGGAGCCGTGGGCGGAGTTTTCGCCGAGAGACAGCGCGAACTCCTTGCGGATCGTGCCGGGATCGGCCTTCGCCGGATCGGTGGCGCCGAGAACGTCGCGATAGGCCTTGATCGCGTCCTCCCCTTCGAGCACCTGCACGACCACTGGGCCGCTGATCATCGTCTCGACGAGCTCGCCGAAGAACGGACGCTGCTGGTGCACGGCGTAGAAGGTTTCGGCCTGCTCGCGCGTGATGCGGACCCGCTTTTGCGCGACGATGCGCAGGCCGGCCTTCTCGATCAGCGCATTGACGGCGCCGGTCAGGTTGCGCCGAGTGGCGTCCGGCTTGATGATGGAAAAAGTGCGTTCGAGCGCCATAGGTGGTCCTTCGTTCAGGCAAGGGGGAAATCATTGGAAAGGTCGCGCCGCTTATAGAGGGGCGGGCCCGAGCCCGCAACCTGCTGCGACGCTAGAGCCTGCCCGGCCTCCGCGTTAGAGTGGCGCACGGCCATATCGCGCTCCGACGGGCGCGTTCAATCCTCAGGACAGGATCTCGAGAGATGACTGACTATGCCTTCGACGCCCCGCCCCTTACGACGGTCCCGTCGACTTCGACAAAGCCTTTTCCTGTGCGCCGCATATTTTGCGTCGGCCAGAACTATTCCGAGCATGCGCGGGAGATGGGAAGCGACCCGCAAGTCGACCCGCCGTTCTTCTTCACGAAGCCCGCGGACGCCATCGTCGCCAATGGCGCGGTCGTTCCCTATCCGCCGGGAACCAGCGATTTCCAGCATGAGGTCGAACTCGTCGTCGCTTTTTCGGGCGGCGGGCGCGACATACCGGCGGCCCGCGCGACAGAGCTGATTTTCGGCTATGCCGTCGGCCTCGACATGACGCGGCGCGACCTGCAGGCCGCGGCCAAGAAAAAGGGCCGGCCGTGGGACATGTCGAAAGCCTTCGATTGTTCCGCGCCCTGCGCCGCGGTCACTCCGAAGGCCGGGATCGGCGCCCTCGCCAAAGGCGCCATTGAATGCAAGGTCAATGGCGTCACACGCCAGAGGGCCGACCTCGCCGACATGACCTGGAAGGTTCCGCAGATCGTCGAGTTTCTGTCGGCTCTCGTCGAGATCAGGCCCGGCGATCTCATCTTCACCGGCACGCCGGCCGGCGTCGGCCCTGTCGTCAGGGGCGACGAGATCGAGGCGACGATCGCCGGCCTGACGCCGCTGAAGGTCACGATCGGCTGAGCCGTCGACAGCACTCGTCGCGTCGCGAGGCGGCGAACGAAAACGTTGTATTTAGCCGGCGCGGCTTTTCAGCGCCGACTTCACCTTGCCGTCTTCGTCCACGACGACGCCCTCATTCAGCCCGGGCGGCGTGTAATAGCCGGCAAGACCAGTCGCAATGGTGGTGAAAATGGAGGTGAACGCCGCGTCTACGTCTTCGGGCGGATCGATGCCGAACTTATGCAGCACGGATTTCAAGATCCACAGCAGAACCACCGAAGCCGCCGATCCGACGGCCGCGCCTCCGGTAGCCGCTATGACTTTTGTTTTCGGCGCCGCCGTTGGCGTCAGATCGTCTGCCATTGAAGCGGGACCTTATTCGAGGCCAACTTCGCCTGAGCCTGCCCGAGAATGCGCGGGTTTTCCGATGGGCGCAACAGACAATCGCGAGGCGCTTCTGGCAGAAAGGGCCACGGTTGCGGAGTTGCCAACGGAGTTCAGGGTCGAGGCTATCCAGCGATGTGCGAGAAATCGGCGACTTCGTTGACCGCCCGGCGCAGGCGGGCGAGAAGCCGCAGCCGGTTTAGCCGGAGATTTGGATCCGGCGCGTTCACCGTCACCTTGTCGAAGAAGGCGTCCACCGGCGCGCGCAAACCAGCAAGCGCCTTCATCGCCGCGACGAAGTCCCCTTTCGCGATCGGTCCCGCCCAGGCGGGAGCTGCGGCTTCTGGGGCGACCGCCTCCGCGAGCGTGCGCTCTTCCGCTTCGCTCAGAAGGGCGCGGTCAAAATCCTCCTCGAAAGACGCCGCCTCCTCGGCGGAGCTCTTTTTCTGTTCGGCGAGGACGATATTCGCGCCGCGGCGATATCCCGAAAGGAGGTCAGCGCCGTCCTCCGTCTCGAGAAAGGCGCCGAGCGCCTCGACCCGGCGCACGATCAGCACAATGTCGTCCTGATCCGGCAGGGCGAACACCGCGTCGATCAGATCGTACCGTGCGCCGCGCTCGCGCATATAGACCTTGAGCCGGTCCTCGAGAAAGGCGAGGAGCTGCCCGGATAAGGCGCCATCGCTCGCGCCCTGCGCACTGACGGCCTGGTCCGCGTGTTGCGACAACGCAGACAAAAGGATCGGCCGCAGCCGCAGCCGCAGCCTGTTCTCAAGGACGAGCGCGATCACGCCGAGCGCGGCGCGGCGCAGCGCATAAGGATCCTTGCTGCCCGTCGGCTTCTCGCCGATCGCCCAGAAGCCCGTGAGAACGTCGATCTTATCGGCAAGCGCCACAGCGACCGAGACGGGCGCCGACGGCACGCGATCGTTCGGCCCCTGCGGCTTGTAATGATCGCCGATGGCCGCGGCGACCTCGGCCGCCTCGCCTTGCGCCGCCGCATAATAGCGGCCCATCAGGCCCTGCAACTCGGGGAATTCGCCGACCATTTCGGAGGAAAGATCGGCCTTGGCGAGGAGCGCCGCGCGGGCCGCAAGCTCAGGGTCGGCGCCGATTTGCGGGGCGATCTCACGGGCGAGCGCGACGAGCCGCTCGACCCGCGCGCGCTGGCTGCCGAGCTTCTCATGAAAGACGACGTTTTCGAGCTTTTCGAGCCGGTCCTGGAGCCTGATCTTGAGATCAGTCTCCCAGAAGAATTTGGCGTCGGAGAGCCGCGCGCGCACCACTCGCGCATTGCCGGCGGCGATCGCCGCGCCGCCGTCGCTCGCCTCGATGTTGGCGACGAGCCCGAATTTATTGGCGAGCCGGCCGGTGGCGGCGTCGGTCATGACGAAGCATTTCTGGTTCGCGCGGATCGTCGCGCGGATGACCTCCGGCGGAATGTCGAGAAAAGCGCCGTCGAACTCGCCGATCAGAACGACCGGCCATTCGACGAGGCCGGCGACCTCATGCAGCAGGGCTTCGTCCTCGATGAGCTCCAGTCCGTGGGCGAGCGCGAGATCGCGCAGGTCGTGCAGGATGATGTCGCGCCGGCGCGCCGGATCGAGCACCACCTTGGCTTTTTCGAGGGCCGGCGCGTAGTCGTCGAAACGGCGCACATGGATCGCCTGCGGCGCCATGAAGCGATGGCCGAAGGTGATGTTCCCGGCCGTGATTCCATCAACGGCAAAGGGCACCACTTCGGGGTCTTCCGTTTCCGGGCCGAAGGTCGCGAGAATGGCGTGCAGCGGGCGCACCCAGCGCAGCGAATCGGAGCGGATCGAACCCTTGCCCCAGCGCATGGATTTCGGCCAGGGAAAGCGCTTGACCACCATGGGCAGAATTTCGGCGAGGACGTCGAGCGTCGCCTGCCCCTTTCGCTCGAAAACGGCGATATAGAACTCGCCCTTTTTCTTTGGATCGACTTCGATCTTGGCTTCCGAGATGGAGGCGAGCCCGGCGCTTTTCAAAAACCCCTGGACGGCCGCCTCGGGCGCGCCGACGCGTGGACCCTTCTTTTCTTCGCGAAGATCAGGTTGCCGCGCAGGCAAGCCTGCGACATGCAGGGCAAGGCGGCGAGGCGTCGCAAAGCTCGCGGCGCCGTCGAAATCGAGGCCGCGCTCGGCGAGGGCCGCGGCGACGAGGCGCTTCAAATCCTCCGCCGCCTGGACCTGCATGCGGGCGGGGATCTCTTCAGAAAAGAGCTCGAGGAGGAGGTCGGGCATAGTCCTTCGGGATCGGCGAGGGCGCGTTCAGAAGCCTCTAAGGGTCGGGGCCGGCTTCGCCAAGCAGAATTTCCTTCGCGGCCGTCCGCGCAACGGAACAGCGAGCCTCGCGCAGGCGTTGCCATGCCATAAAAGGAGGCACGCCATGAACATGTTCAACAGCCTCGCCCTCTCAGGAGCTGCTCTGCTCGCCCTGAGTTCGGTCGGCCTCGCCGGCCCGATGACGATGACGCCCGCCGATGCGATCGCGCCGAAAGAGCCGCTGACCGAAACCGTCCATTATCGGCATTACTATCATCATTATTATCCTCGCCGTCATTACCATCACGGCCATTATTATTATCGTCATGGCCATCGCTACTATGGCTACAACCCCGGCGCGGCGATCGCAGCAGGCGCTCTAGCCCTTGGCGCGGCGGCGGCGGCCAGCGACTGCGGCTATTACGGCTGCGGCTACTCTGGATATGAGCCCTATTACGGCGGCGGTTATTCAGGCGGGTACTACGCTGCGCCCTATGGCTGGCGCCACGGCTATTGGGGTGGCGGCGGTCCTTATACCGGCCGAAGCGTCGGTTTTGGATGGCACGGCGGCGGATGGCATGGCGGCGGGTGGCATGGCGGCGGGTGGCATGGCGGCGGGTGGCACGGCGGCTTCCATCGCTGACCGCGCCCGGCGGTCAGTCTCGGGCGGCGCCGCCCGCTTCGGTGCTGAGCCAGGCCGCCCCGCAGGCCTTGGCGAGTTCGCGCACACGCAGGATGTAGCTTTGACGCTCCGTGACGGAGATGACGCCGCGCGCATCGAGAAGATTGAAGACATGCGAGGCCTTCAAACACTGGTCGTAGGCCGGGAGCGCGATGAGCTGGCGCCCGCCCGACTGGCCCGCCGCAAGAAGCGCCTTGCACTCCGATTCCGCGTCGCGGAAATGCTGGAACAAAAGCGCGACGTCCGCCGCCTCGAAATTATAGCGTGAATATTCCTCTTCGGCCTGTTTGAAGACGTCGCCATAGGTGACCTTGTCCTCTCCCTCGCGCCCGTTGAAATTGAGCTCGTAGATGCTCTCGACCCCCTGCACATACATAGCGAGCCGTTCAAGGCCGTAGGTCAGTTCGCCGGAGACGGGCGCGCATTCCAATCCCGCCACCTGCTGGAAATAGGTGAACTGCGAGATTTCCATGCCGTCGCACCAGCATTCCCAGCCAAGGCCCCAGGCGCCGAGCGTCGGGCTTTCCCAATCGTCCTCGACGAAACGGATGTCGTGCAGGCGGGGATCGACGCCGATCGCTTCGAGCGAGCGAAGATAAAGCGCCTGGATGTCCGGCGGCGACGGCTTCAGGATCACCTGGAATTGGTAATAATGCTGGAGCCGGTTGGGGTTTTCCCCGTAGCGGCCGTCCTTCGGCCGACGCGAGGGCTGCACATAGGCGGCTTTCCAGGGACGAGGCCCGAGCGAGCGCAACGCCGTCGCCGGATGGAATGTGCCGGCGCCGACCTCCATGTCGTAAGGCTGGAGGATCACGCAGCCTTGCGCCGCCCAGAACTGCTGCAAGGTCAGAAGGAGGCCTTGAAACGAACGCGCCGGATCGAGCGCGGCCTCCGTACGGCCTGACGCAACTGGGTCTGTCGCTTTCGCCGATTCCTGTGCAACGTCGATCATCAAGGAGCCTCGCTTGTCGGGCGCGCGGCGACAGAGGCCAGCGCGCCAAATGCGCAATTGCGCAGGCAAGGAAAGAAAGTCAAGACGAGGCTGCTTTTTCAAGCGCTCGTGAGCGAACGCCGGCTACTGTGAAGATCAGGCCGCAATTTCAAAAGAATATTGAAAAATAAAAGAGCTTGGCGGCAAGTCCGCATTGCGCGGCGCGCCGTTTCCATGCAGCATCGTTTCAAACGTTTACTGAATCCGACGTTCTCGATCCCCGGATGTCCTTGACTGGGAGGGATGAATGAAATCGCACCGCCTGCTGGCAATCGCCGCTTTCGCGACCATCGTGGCTTGCGCCTCGCCCCTGTCGGCCGCGCCGGCGTCAAGCTTCCTGCAAGCCGGGCCGAGCCTGCGCGCCCTCGCCGCCGCCCCTGAGACGTCCGGCGTCGAAAAGGCCTATTATTACCGCCGCTATTATCACCGGCATTACTACCATCGCCACTACTATCGTCCTTATTACCGCCATTACTATCGGCCCTATTACTACAGGCCCTATTACAGATATTATTATCGTCCTTATTACCGGCACTATTACAATCCTTTCTATTGGTGAAGCTGAGGGCGGCGGCTCGTCTCGGCGCCTCACCAGGGGATCGCCGCATCGCCGCGGTGGATGCGCTCGGCGAGCGGCGTAAAGCCGTCCGCCCCGCCTTCGTGGAGCACGAGCGCGGGGGCGATGACGAGCGGCGCCCTGCCGCCTTTCTTCGCCCGAAGCAGAATGCGGATCGCCGGCTCGTCGCCGCGCGCCTGGATCGGCAGAACCATCGTCCCCCCGGCCCTCCCCGCCAGAGCCTGAAGAATGACGCCGAGACTGTCCGGCCTATGGATCATAATGAACGATCCGGCAGGCCGCGTCAGCGCGAGGCAGGCGGCGACCCAGGCGGCGAGCGCCGCTCCCTCCCGCGCGTCTCCCTCCGGAGGGAACTGGCTCTCCAGCGCGATTTGGCTGCCTGAAGCCGACCGCCCTCCGTGCGGAGCGCCCTCCAGCATCACATGAGCGCGGCGGCGGCCCTGATCCGGCGAGGCCCGCGCCCGGCGCGGATCGAAAAACGGCGGGTTGGAGATGACGAGGTCGGCGCTCTCGTCGACGAGGCCCGCGGCGCGCCGGCTTTTCGGGGCCAGCACATCAGCCTCGAACACCCGCCCGCGCGCCGCCATTCCATTAAAGGCGAGATTCTCGCGGGCCAGGGCGGCCGTCGCGGGGTCGTTTTCGACGAGCCCGATCGAAGCCATTGGCCTCGTCGCCGCCAAGACGAGGCCTGCCGCGCCGACGCCCGCGCCAATATCGAGGACAAGCCCTTCGAAATCCGGCGCCGCCGCGGCGCCGAGCAAGATTGCATCGGTGCCGGCGCGGTGTCCGCGCCTCGGCTGGCGCAACATCAGCCGGCCGCCCAGAAAGGCGTCGGCCGTCACGCAAGGCTCTACAAAATCGCCGCCGACCTCCGGCTCAGCCATCCGGCAGTTCTTCTGCAAGACCCGCCTGCGCCAGGGCCGCGCGCGCGGCGGCGGCGCCCTCCGGCACGAGCACGCGGCGCGGCAAGAAGCCGAGCGATCCTTCCACCGCGCTCATGTGCCGGTCGGCGATGAAGACCTCGACACCGATTTCAAGGAGGATTGCTTCGATCCGCGAAATCAGCACAAGGTCGTTGGTGCGCAGCAGCTCGACCAATTGGTCCTCGTCCAGGGTTCAGCAGGGCGGAAGCGTCCGTCACACAGACGTCGCACGAAGGCGGTGGGCCGGCAAGACCGAAGGCGCGGGCTATCGAAAGTTGAAAGTTCAGCGGCAGCGCCCTAAGAAATGCGCGCCGAACGCGGAGATTTTGAATTTGGGCGTTGTCATTCCCCTCGAAGAAAAGACGCCAGAGCCCGGCATCGAGCAGCTTCTGTCCCTGGTCGACGCCGATATGGACCGCGTCAATCAGGCGATCCTGAGCCGCACCGCCTCCGACGTTTCGATGATCCCGGAGGTCGCCAATCACCTCATCTCTTCGGGCGGCAAGCGGCTGCGCCCCATGCTCACCCTGGCGACGGCCGGACTTTGCGGCTACCGGGGCGCCGGCCATGTCAAGCTCGCCGCCGCGGTCGAGTTCATGCACACGGCGACGCTTCTGCACGACGACGTCGTCGACGAGAGCGACATGCGGCGCGGCAAGCTTGCGGCGCGCATGCTGTGGGGCAATGAGGCGAGCGTGCTCGTCGGCGACTTCCTGCTCGGCCAGGCCTTCAAGATGATGGTCGAGGTCGGCTCCCTGCCCTGCCTCGACGTGCTTTCCTCCGCCGCCGCCGTGATTGCGGAAGGCGAGGTCATGCAGCTTTCCGCCGCGAAGGACACCGAGACCAGCGAGGATGATTATCTCGCCGTCATTCGCGCCAAGACGGCCGCGCTGTTCGGCGCGGCTTCGGAGGTCGGCCCCCTGCTCGCCGGGCGGCAGAAGGCCGAGATCGCCGCCTGCCGCGGCTATGGCGTCAATCTCGGCATCGCCTTCCAGCTGATCGACGACGCGCTCGACTATGGCGGCGCCGCGGCCAAGCTCGGCAAGAATGTCGGCGACGACTTCCGCGAAGGCAAGATCACGCTGCCGGTCGTGCTGTCGTTCCGCCGGGGCACGCCGGACCAGCGCGAGTTCTGGCGCCGCACGCTGGAAGCGGGCGAGATCGTGGAGGGGGACCTCGAGCTCGCCATCGCGACGATGCACAAGCACCGCGCCATCGAGGACACGGTCGAGCGGGCGCGGCACTATGGCGCGATGGCGCGCGACGCGCTGGAGTTCTTCCCAGCGTCGCCCTGGAAGGCGGCGCTGAGCGACGTCGTGGATTTCTGCGTCGACCGCGCCTACTGACGCCCGCGGCAACCCGGCGTCTCATTCCGGCACGCCGCAGGTTTTGCTCCGGTAACGTCTCATAAAGCCTGAGCGCTGATAACTCTTGACGGGCGGCCGGCTGATATGCGCCGGCGACAGCCCGGTCAGCGTGAGACGCATATGGGCAGGTCGCGGTTGGCTTGGGCGCTCGGCGCCATCGCTCCCTGGCAGCTCGGCGCCATCCTCGCGGTCTCGATGCCGGCCGACGCCGGGCAGGAACTCATGAGCGGCGCTTCGTTCGCGCCCATTGCCCTGCGGACGCCCGCCGCTCCGGACAATCTCATCCCGCCGCAAGTCGCCGGAACCGCAGACGCCAGGTCCGGGCTTTGGAGCTCGACGCCGAGCCTCTTGCGCGAGGCGAGCCTTTCTATCCCGGATCCGGCCCCCTCGCAGCGCCTCGCCGATGAAATCGAGCCGCGCGCCGAGCGAAAATCCGGGCCTGCCGGCTCACCTTCGATCGATCGTAGCCGCAAGAGCGATCCGGTCGCCGGGCTGCGCCCGACTTTCGAGGCGCCTCTTCGGCGGCCCGGCGGTCTTGCGAATTTACGGGCTTACGAACTTTTCTTCGACCATGACGAGAACTCTCCGGTCAGCGGCTTCGAGCCGGGCGAGGCCGCAGATCCCGGGAGCCTCGCAGTCTTCGAGCCCTGGGCCGACGGCGAAGCGCCGACCACGGCGCCGTCGACGGCGGGCGCCTCGCCGCGTCAGGAGAGCGGCGCTCAGACGATGCGTCCCGCCTCCGTCAACGAGCGGCTGATGCAAGGGGCGACGCCGCAGGTTCGCCGCGCCGAGGCCCTCGGCTCGACGACGCCGGCCCAGGCCGATTCGACCCCGGTCGAGGTCGCGGCCGTCGCCACGCCGCCGCGAGCAGAGCAGCCGGACACGAGCGCCCCGCCCCGCACAGAGCGGCCGGCCTTCGCCGCCCTCGTCGAGCGCGACGACGCCGGGCGGGAGCAGCGCTGCCTCGCCGACGCCATCTATTTCGAAGCGCGCGGCGAATCAGAAGAAGGGCAGGCCGCCGTCGCCCAGGTCGTCCTGAACCGGGCGGCGAGCGGGCTCTATCCGTCGACCATTTGCGGAGTCGTCTATCAGAACCGGCGTCGCCACAACGCCTGCCAGTTTTCCTTCGCCTGTGACGGCAGGGCGCTGCGCGTCAACGAGCCAGAGGCCTGGCGCACGGCGGCGCGCATCGCGGCCGAGGTCACGGCAGGCACGACCTATGTCTCCGACGTTGGCGGCGCGACTCACTATCACGCGAATTACGTCCGTCCGCGCTGGGCCCGCAGCCTCGAAAAGATGGACGTCATCGGGCGTCATGTCTTTTACAAATTGAGGCGGGGCGAGACTTGACGCAGAAGTGAATTCGGCGCCGCGCGCTCTGGATATGACTGCTGGACACGCGCACCGCGGCCGCAATGCGCTATTGGCGCGGCATTCGGCGAGGCCGCTTGGATTTCGCCACGCCCGCATTCATCAATGAATCGGGGGCCTTCGCCCAGGCCCTTCCCCGCAGCAAAATCCTTCTCTTGCCTGTGCGACGCAAAACGGCCATGTTCCGCGTCACCATGTCCCGGTAAGCCGCTTTTTCTGACTGTAGCCTCGCCGGGACGCCACACCGGCACGGACGACAAACGCATGACGCTTGAGCTTCAATCGGCCCGAAACAATCGCGAGCCCCTCGCCCGCGGGCGCGCCGGGTTCCTGGCCTCGCGCAGGCCCCGTTTCGGCGGCTTCGCTCTGATCGCGCTCGCGACGTTCTTCCTGCCCGCGACTTTCGCCAGCGCCGAAGCGCGCGCGCGCGAAAACCTCGCCATCGCGACGCCTTTCGAAGTCGGAGAAAGCCCCTCCGGCAATTATCTTGCCGCGCTCGTCGCCGGCGCGGAAAGAGACACCGTCGCCGCGGCGACCTTCTTCCGCGAGGCGCTGCGCTTCGACCCGCGTAATCCGAAGCTGATCGAGCGCGCGTTCGTCGCCGCGCTTTCGAACGGCAATATGCCGGACGCCTTTGGCCTCGCCGATCGCCTCGTGGCGCGCGAGCCGGATAACAGCCTCGCCCAGCTCGCCCTCGGCGTGCAGGCGATCAAGAACCGGCAATTCGCTTCCGCGCGGGCGCATTTCGCCAAAGGCGGCGCGGGTCCGCAGCGCGACATCACCGCGACGCTTCTGACCGCTTGGTGCTATCTCGGCGAGGGCAATCCGAAAAAGGCCCTCGAACTCGTCGATCGGCTGCGCGACGAGAATTTCAGCGTTTTCCGCAACTATCACGCGGGCCTCATCGCCTATGTGGCCAATAACGTCCCCGAGGCGTCGCGGCGGCTGAAGACCGCCTATGAGTCCGACAAGAACACGTTGCGGCTCGTCGACGCTTACGCCCGCTTCATGTCGCGTCAGGGTGGCGCGGCGCAGGCGATCGAGATTTACCAGGCTTTCGACCAGATCCTGCCGAGCCATCCGATCGTCGTCGCCGCGCTCGCCGAGCTCAAGGCCGGCAAGCCGCTGGAAATGCAGGTGAGGACCGCCGAGCAGGGGGCGGCGGAAGTGCTCTATGGGCTTGGGGCCGCGGGCGGCCGCCAGGGCGACGAGCTCGCCGCGATGATCTATCTGCGGCTGTCGCTCTTCCTCACGCCGCAAAACAGCCTCGCCGTCATCACGCTCGCCGACATCTATGAGCGGATCAAGCAGAACGAGCAGGCGATCGACGTCTATGCGCTGGTGTCGGAAAAGGACCCGCTGCGGACGACGGCCGACATTCAGACCGGACTTATCCTCGAGACGCTCGGCCGCTCCGACGAATCGGCGGCTTATCTGAAGCGCATCGTCGAGGAGCATCCAAACAATGGCGACGCGCTCTCGGCGCTCGGCAATCTGCAGCGTTCGCATAAACAATATGCCGACGCGATCGCAACCTATACGCGTGCGATCGACGAGGCCGTGAAGGCAGGCAAGGCGAATTGGGCGCTCTATTATTTTCGCGGCATTTCCTATGAGCGCGACAAGCAATGGCCGCTGGCCGAGGCGGACTTCAAAAAGGCCTTGGCCCTCTCCCCGGATCAGCCGCTCGTCCTCAATTATCTCGGCTACAGCTGGGTCGATCAGGGCGTCAATCTCGACGAAGCCTTTGTCATGCTGCACAAGGCGGTCGGATTTCATCCCACGGACGGCTATATCGTCGACAGCCTGGGCTGGGCGAATTACAAGCTCGGCCGCTATGACGAGGCGGTGAAGGAGCTCGAGCGCGCGATCGACCTCAAATCTTCCGATCCGGTCATCAACGACCATCTCGGCGACGCCTATTGGCGGGTCGGGCGCAAGCTCGAAGCGCATTTCCAGTGGAATCACGCGCGCGATCTCGGCCCCGAGCCCGACGACAAGGATCGCATCCTTCAGAAGATCGAGCATGGCCTCGAGGACGATCCAAAGCCAGCCGCCGCCGAAGCCGCGCCGAAGGAACAGGAGCAGAAGAAGGAGAACGGCGGCTAGAACGCCAAGCGCTTCGCGTGAGTTTTCCAGCCCCCGGAACCTAACTCCCCATGCGGAGAGGCCCGCAGCCACGTCTCGAAGCACGAGGGCGTGGACCGTTGGCTCATCCTTCGAGACGCGGCCGCGCCGGCCCTCCGGATGAGGCGCCCGTTTTGTCGATGGAGAGCGCCCTGTCGCCGAGCCGCTTGGATCAAAACTGCTTGCGCCATTATCCTGCCCTGTGATTCCTCCGACAAATTCCCTTGCCAAACTCTCTCATCGAACGCGCCCCCGCGAAGATCAATCTTACCCTGCACGTGCTCGGGCGGCGGCCCGACGGCTGGCACAGTCTCGAAAGCCTCGTCGCGTTCTCCCGCACGGGCGATCTCCTGTCGCTCGCGCCGGGGGAGCCGCTCTCGCTCTCCATTGAGGGACCGACGGCGCCCGCGGCGGGCGACGTCGCCGACAATCTCGTTCTGCGCGCGGCAAAGCGATTTTTGCTGCAATTTCCGGACGCCCAGCTTGGCGCGTTTCGCCTCGTCAAGCGCCTGCCGGTGGCGGCTGGCATTGGCGGCGGCTCCTCCGACGCCGCCGCCGCCCTGCGTCTGCTCGCCCGCGCCAATGGCGTGGCGCTTTCGGATGAAAAGCTTTTCGCCGCGGCCGCTGACGTCGGGGCGGACGTCCCGGTCTGCCTTGCCGGGCGCGCGCGCATGATGCGCGGCTTTGGCGAAGAGCTCGGGCCTTTATTGAATCTGCCGCCTCTCGTCGCCCTCATCGTCAATCCGAATGAGCCGCTCGAAACGAAAGCGGTTTTCGCGCGCATGAATATCGAGCCCGGGCAATCGACGCACTTTGGCGGCCATCCCGAGATCGCACCGGCGATGGCGGGCGCCGAACTGATCGCCGCCCTCGTCAAAGGCCGCAACGACATGGAGGCGGCGGCCTGCCGGCTCAAGCCGATCATCGGCGACGTTCTCGCGGTGCTGGGCTCCGCTCCCGGATGCAGGCTCGCGCGCATGTCCGGCTCGGGCGCGAGCTGCTTTGCCTTGTTCAAGGACTGCAAGGCTGCGGCGCGAGCGAAGAAGGCCATTTTGCGCGCCCATCCGAAGTGGTGGGTCAAGAGCTGCGTCCTGAACTGAGGCGCGTCGCAGCGCATTGAAATGCGGCGAACGACCGGCTAAGGTTTGAACCACGCGGGCGTAGTTCAATGGCAGAACGGAAGCTTCCCAAGCTTCATACGAGGGTTCGATTCCCTTCGCCCGCTCCAGCCCGCCTTCAGCCCGCGCAGGCGCTCTCGGCCTCCTTTTTTCCCCTCTCGCTGGCCGCCTTTCCAAAATCTTCCTTCCGTCCTCCGATCGGAGGACGACAGCCCGACCGACCTGCGGCATCGTGGCAATTCGCTTGACAGGGTCGCCGGCGAAACCTGCGCCGTGTTTGGTCGCACGCATGCGAGGCTGAGTTTTTGCGCACACGTCGAACAAACCGATTCAAGCGGCAGCAAGATCCACGCGGGAGAGGATCATGAGCACTCATTTGATCAAAGCCACACTGGCGTTAGGAGCTCTTATCGCGTTCAGCCACGCGCCTGCCGTTGCAGAACCAATGGCGAAAAGCGGGACGACGCCCTACACGACTCATTTTGTATTTCACCCGAAATCGAGCGTCGACATCCCCGGCGTCGGCAAGGCCGTTGCGCTGGAGGCGTCCGGCCCCACGGAGAACACCGCCGGCGGATCAATGCTCGACAAGATGATGGCCAAATGCGCCGCCATAAGCATCGACTCGGGCGGCAAGAAATGGATCGACGGCGGCTGCGCGCTGACTGACAGCGACGGCGACGTGATCTTCTCGACCTTCGATACTCGCGATCTCGACCAGACCCAGCCGAACATGAATTGCGGCACGCACATCATTACAGGCGGCACCGGCAAATATAAGGGAATCAGCGGACGCGAGCCCTTCTCCTGCATCAGCAAGGAGACGCCGGCCGGCGAGCCGGCTGGATCATTCGCGATCGACATACCGCACAATACGACCTGGAAGATCAGCGATTGAAATCCTCGATCGGAGGCTGACCGAACGAGACGACATCAACCCGCTTTTCAGCGCCGCCAGCGCGAATTTCCGCTGGCGGCGGATGATCGTGGTCGGGGATGACCGGAGCGGCGGCGGCGGCGAGCCTGATGAGATCAGACTGCCGTGAGACGCCTGTCTTGGCGAAAATCCTGTTGAGATGCGTTCGCGCCGTCGTCATGGCGACGCCGGCGTCGACCGCGGCTTCGACGAGATTCTTCCCCGCGAGCATGCGTATCAGCATGCGGGTTTCGGCCCCGGTCAGCTTGAACGTCGAGGCGAGCGCCCGCGCGCACTCCACCTCATCGAGCGGAGCGTTGATGAGCATTGCCGCCACCGGCTTCGCATCGAGGCTCGCGTTGGAAGCCGTCAGAGGAAAGACGTAAGCGACCACCGGCTTCTTATTACCGTCCAGTCGCACCGCGACACCCTCCAGCCCCGCCTCGTGACAGGCCGCCGTGACCGCCGCTTGCAGCTTTGCCGCGGCCGGCGGGCGCGCTGCGCGCATGACGCCCTCGACGTCGCGCAACGGCCCGTCTCGCCGCATCATGGTCCTGGCCGCCCGATTGGCGTGGACGATGCGGGCCTCCTCGTTCGTCAAGACGACGCCAAGCCTCAAAGCGTCCAGCGTCTCGCTCAGGCAGGCCGCCTCGAATTTTTTGGCGTCGAGCGCATTGCTGATCGTCGCGGCGCGGCGCAGATGCGGAATGAGGAGGCGCAACAGTTCAAGCTCAGGCTCGCCGAGCGCAGCGTTCCCATCGCCTTCACTCGCCGACAGCTCTGCTGTTCGGCAATGAAGCAAGCGCCAGAGCGCGGCGAGCGTCTGCTCCCACTGCGTGGGATCGAGCGCGCAATCATAGATGCGGCCGATGACGACGGATAGATCAGAGGATGTGGGAGGCGTCATCGGATGCGCCCCAATTGCGGCCTCGCCGCTGGCCGCGGTCTACGCTCCGCTGCCCTTTGAATATTCAGCGCCGCGGCCGTAGCCTGTCAATGATCAGTCGCAAAAGCTTTCTGCGTCAGCGCGAATTATCGTCGCCCTGGCGCTTTGCTTTGCGCTTCAACCCGTAATCCTTGAATTTTTCGACGACCTTCGCGATCTCGGCGTCGTCGAGAATTGCGGGCGTTCCGAGCTGCAGAGCGACCGCATATTGTCTTGCGAGCGTCTCGACCTCGACCGCGAGCCAGAGCGCCTCCTCGAGGTTCGGGCCCGTCGCGATCATGCCGTGGTTCGCGAGCAATGCGCAGGTCCGGTCCTCGAGCGCTTCGAGGACCGCCGCCGAGAGCTCAGGCGTGCCATAGGTCTCATAGCGGGCGCAACGGATCGTCGGTCCGCCCGCTGCGGCGATCATATAATGCGCCGCCTTGAGCTCCATGCCGCACATCGCAAAGGCGGTGCAGTAGATCGGATGCGCGTGGACGACCGCGCCTACCTCCGGGCGCGCCGCGAGAATGTCGCGATGGAAGCGCCATTCGGACGAGGGCGCGAGCGCATGGCGGAAGGAGCCGTCCATCTCCATGAAGACGATGTCGTCGGCGCCCATGTCGTCGTAAGGCAGGCCCGACGGCGTGATGAGAAGGCCGGTCTCCCAGCGCAGCGAGACATTTCCGGCCGTGCCCTGATTGACGCCGAGCCGCGTCATGCTGCGGCAGGCCTCGATGATCGACTGCCTTGCGGCGAATTCCTTCATTCCGCCGCCTCGGTCATGCGGACTTGGCGAGCGCGCTCGCCTCTTTCGCAAGACGCTCAACCGATTCGTAATCGCCGGCCTTGATGAGCGAAGGCGCGACCATCCACGAGCCGCCCACGCAGGCAACGTTGCGAAGCGCAAGATAGGCCTCGGCTTTTTCCGGATCGATCCCGCCGGTCGGGCAGAAGACGAGATCGGGCAAGGGCCCGGCGAGCGAAGCGAGATATTTCGCTCCGCCCGCGGCCTCGGCGGGGAAGAATTTCAGGCAGCGGAAGCCGCGCTCGTAGAGCGTCATCGCCTCGGACGCGGTCGCGACGCCGGGCAGGAAGGGAATCGGCGATTTCTTCGCGAACCTCAGCAGCGTGCGCGTCATGCCGGGGCTCACCAGAAAGGCGGCGCCCGCATCGATCGCCGATTGCATCTGCTCGGGGTCGAGGACCGTTCCGGCGCCGATCATCGCTTCAGGAAAAGCGCGCGCCAGCATCTCGATCGATTTCAACGCGGCCTTGGTGCGCAGCGTGATTTCGAGCGCCGTGAGGCCTCCCGAAATAAGCGCCTTGGCCTGCGCCATGGCGTCGGCCGCATCGGTCACCTGCATCACCGGGATCACCGGCGCGCGCCTCATCAGTTCCAAGGTCTCGCCGGTCAGTTGATAGGGCATCAGGCGCTTCCTTCAGCTACGTGACGGAACCTCAAATCCCGAGGAGGCCTGCAAGGCCGTCTCGAAGCATGAGCGCGGCTCGAGCTCGTCCTCCGAGACGCCGGCTGCGCCGGCTCCTCAGGACGAGGCGGGACGCGATCCCGGCCGTTCTCCGGGACGCAGTTTTCAAAAGAACTCGAAGAACATGAACCATCGCCTCGAATCGAGAAAGGCGCTTCGGCAGGAGAGTCAGCTGATGCTGGTCGCGCCGAGTTCCGGCCCGGTCGCAACCATGCGGAAGGTGTGGAACAATTCGCGGCCGTAGCCGTGTTCGAAAGGCTCGAGGTCGCATGTCGCGAATTCGCGGCGCTCGAACTCCTCCGGCAAGACATCCGCCGTAAGGGTTCCGGCGATCGCGTCGAGCGTCAGCATGTCGCCGTCGCGCAGCTTGGCAATGGGGCCGCCCGCCTTCGCCTCGGGCGTCACATGGATCGCCGCGGGCACCTTGCCGGAGGCGCCGGACATGCGGCCATCCGTGACGAGCGCGACCTGATGGCCGTGCGCCATCACCGACGCGAGAACGGGCGTCAGCTTGTGCAGTTCCGGCATGCCGATCGCCTTCACGCCCTGGAAGCGGACGACGGCGATGAAGTCGCGATAGAGCTCGCCCGCCCGGAAGGCCGCCTCGACCTCTTCCTGCGCATGGAAGATCCGTGCTGGCGCGCGCACAATATGGCGGTCCGGCGCAACGGCGCTGATCTTGATGACGGCCCTGCCGAGATTGCCGGAGAGCACCTTGAGGCCGCCGTCGGCCGAGAAGGCGTTCGACACCGGACGCAAGACCGAAGGATCGAGGCTTTCGGCCGGCGCATCGCGGAATTTGAGCTCGCCATTGTCGAGATAGGGCTCCTTCACATAATCGGCGAGCGGACCGCCGCTGACGGTCAAAGCATCGGGATGTACGAGCCCCGCCTGCAACAGCTGACCGAGGAGATAGCCCGTGCCGCCCGCCGCGGTGAAGTGGTTCACGTCGGCCGAGCCGTTCGGATAAATGCGGGTCAGGAGCGGAACGACTTTCGAGAGATCGCCGAAATCCTCGAGCGTCAGGATCATGCCCCCGGCGCGCGCCATGGCGATAAGATGGATGACGTGATTGGTCGAGCCGCCTGTCGCATGCAAAGCGACGACGCCATTGACGAAGGCGCGCTCGTCGAGAATCTTCGAGGCCGGCGTGTATTCATTGCCGAGCGCGGTGATGGCGAGCGCCCGCTTCGCCGCCGCCGCCGTCAGCGCGTCGCGCAGCGGCGTATTTGGATTGACGAAGGAGCTGCCCGGCAGATGCAGGCCCATCGCCTCCATCAGCATCTGGTTGGAGTTGGCCGTGCCATAGAAGGTGCAGGTCCCGGGCGCATGATAGGAGGCGGCTTCCGCTTCGAGCAATTCGGCGCGGGAGACTTTGCCCTCGGCATAGAGCTGCCGCACTTTTGACTTCTGGTCGTTCGTGATGCCGGACGGCATCGGGCCTGCGGGAATGAACACCGCGGGCAGATGGCCATAGGCCTGCGCCGCGATGACGAGGCCGGGCACGATCTTGTCGCAAACGCCAAGAAACACCGCCGCGTCGAACATGTCATGCGACAGAGCGATCGAGGCGGACATGGCGATGACGTCGCGCGAAAAGAGCGACATTTCCATGCCGGCGCGACCTTGCGTGACGCCGTCGCACATTGCGGGGACGCCGCCTGCGACCTGCGCGACGCCGCCCGCCTCGCGCGCGGCCTGCTTGATGATCGCCGGGAAGCCCTCATAGGGCTGATGCGCGGACAGCATGTCGTTGTAGGCGGTGACGATCGCGAGATTGGGCACGATATCGGCGCGCAAATCCTGCTTGTCGTGGACGCCGCAGGCGGCGAAGCCATGCGCGAGATTGGCGCAGCCGAGCGCGGCGCGGCGCGGCCCCTGGCGCCGCATCGCCTCCATCCGCGAAAGATACGCTTCGCGCGTCGGGCGGCTGCGCTCGACGATGCGCGCCGTGACGCGGGCGATTGTCTCATGAACCATCGGCGCCTCTCGATGTTGAAATCTTGCCCGACTGCCGCGCAGCCCGCGCCGGGAGGTTGGCCACGACGCTTCGGCGCGCCAGGGCTCAGCTCGTTTCTCAGCTCGTTTCTTCGTACCAACTCCTGCCGTCGCGCTCAACGAGCGCGGTGGCCGATGCCGGCCCCCAGGTTCCGGCGAGATAGAAGCGCGGCTCGAGCGTCGCATGGTTCCAGGCCTCGCGGATCGGATCGATCCAGCGCCAGGCCGCCTCGACCTCGTCGCGGCGCATGAACAATGTGGCGTTGCCGCGTATGACGTCCATCAGCAAACGCTCATAGGCTTCCGGCGCATAGATCTGAAAGGCCTCGGCGAAATTCATGTCGAGCGGCACGTGGCGCATGCGCATGCCGCCGGCGCCGGGCTCCTTCAGCATCAGCCAGAGCTTGATGCCTTCATCCGGCTGCAACCTGATGACGAGGCGCGTCGGCAGGATTTTCGCGTCTTCCTTGAAGATCGAATGCGGCACGTTGCGGAAGGAGACGATGAGCTCCGAGACGCGCTTCGGCAGGCGCTTGCCTGTGCGCAGATAGAAGGGCGTCCCGGCCCAGCGCCAATTATGGACGAAGACCTTGAGCGCGACGAAGGTCTCGGTCTGGGTATGCGGGTTTCCGACTTCCTCGGCATATCCAGGCACCGCGCCCGTGGCGCTCGCGCCCGCACGATACTGGCCCCTGACCGTCAGGGCCTCGTAATTGCTGGCGTCGATCGGCGCCAGCGCTTTCAAGACCTTGAGCTTCTCGTCGCGCACGGCGTCCGCCTCGAAAGCGGCGGGCGGCTCCATGGCGACAAGGCAAAGAAGCTGGAGGAGATGGTTCTGCACCATGTCGCGCAGCGCGCCGGACTTGTCGTAATAGGCGGCGCGGCTCTCGACTCCGATGCTCTCCGCGACGGTGATCTCGACGTGATCGATATGAGCGGCGTTCCACAAGGGCTCGAACAGGGCGTTGGCGAAGCGCAGCGTTATCAGATTCTGCACCGTCTCCTTGCCGAGATAATGATCGATCCGGTAGATCTGGCTTTCCGAAAACACGGCGCCGATCGCGTCATTGATCTTCGCCGCCGAGACCGCGTCCCTGCCGATCGGCTTTTCGACGATGATCCGCGATCCCGGCGTGACCAGGCCATAGGTCGCAAGCTGCGCGGCGACGGGACCGAATCGATCCGGGCCCGTCGCCAGATAGAAGGCGCGGATCGGCGGCGCCTTTTCCGGAAATTTCGACGCGAGAATGTCCCAACCTTCGTCGCTCCCGATGTCGAGGCGGACGTAATCGATCATGCCGAGAAAGGCGTCGATCAGTTGAGGCTTGCCCGGCGCGGCGCCGTGCTGATGCAGCGCCTTGGCGACGGTGTGCCGGAACGCCTCTGCGTCATAGTCATGGCGGGACGCGCCGATGATGCGCGTCGGCTCCGACAACTGGCCATCGAGGAAGCGCCGGAACAGAGCGGGGAACAGCTTGCGATAGGCGAGATCGCCGGTGCCGCCGAAGACGACGATATCGAACGGGTCGACCTTGAGAATGCGCGAAACCATCGCTTCCTTCCCCAATCCCTTGCCGCGAACTGTGCAAGAAGCAGTCCGCGTGAACATGGACATTCTCGCTCCCACCCATGTCCGGGCGCGAGGCGGGCGCAAGCCCCGCGACGCGGCGCCGCAGGCGGGAGGAGCCCGACTCGGCAAAGGACTGGCCGCGCCCTCTGGCGAGGCTGGCCTGGCCAGCATGACCCCTGCCGACTTAGATTACATGGAAGCTGCGGAGGCGTTTCTTCCCTCCGCGGATCTCCTTTTTGCTTTGCAAGCCTGCCCGGGAGTCGTTAACCCTCAAATTGACGGATGGCTCCAGCCGTCGTCAATTTGGCGGCTCCCGGAGAATTTTTCATGTCTCTTCTGCGTGATCCTTCAGAAGAGGCCCTGCCGATCTGGTTCGTCACAGAAGAAACATGGCCGACGATTCGCGGGGGGCTCCGACCCGAGGCGGCGGCTTTCGCGCAATCCTGCGGCTTCGAGCCGAAACCAGGGCGCATCCAGCTGCTTCCGCGGGCGGACGGCGCGGTCTCCGGCGCGCTCTTCGCGCTCGAATCGGGCGAGACGCGCTCAAAGGATTTCTTCCTGCCCGGCGCGCTGGCCGGCGCGCTGCCGGCCGGCCTCTATCGCTTCGCCAACAGCCCGCATGATCCAGCGCTCGCGGCGCTTTCCTTTCTTTTGTCGTCCTACCGTTTCGGCCGCTACAAGGCGGGCGCCCCGCCGCTTGCCGAGCTCGTCGCGCCGGAGGGCGTCGACGCCGAGCGCATCGAGCGCGTCGCCAGGGCCGTGACGCTCGGGCGCGACCTCATCAATGCGCCGGCGAACGATCTCGGTCCTGTGGCGCTCGAGGCCGCGATCGTGAGCCTCGCCGCCCATTTCGAGACCAAAGTCTCGGTCACACGGGGGGACGCGCTGCTGGCGGCGAGGCTGCCCCTGATCCACGCGGTGGGCCGGGCCGCGGAGGAGGCGCCGCGGCTCATCGAATTTTCCTGGGGCGATCCGGCCGACCCGAAGGTGACGCTGGTCGGCAAAGGGGTCTGCTTCGACTCGGGCGGCCTCGACGTCAAGCCCTCGGCCAACATGCTGCTCATGAAGAAGGACATGGGCGGCGCCGCGACGGCTCTTGCGCTCGCCTCGATGATCATGGAGGCGGGATTGCGGGTGCGGCTCCGCGTTCTGCTGCCGATCGTCGAAAATTCGATCTCGAGCCAGGCCTTCCGCCCGGGCGACGTTTATTCGAGCCGCAAGGGGCTTTCGGTCGAGATCGGCAATACCGACGCCGAAGGCCGGCTGATCCTCGCCGACGCCTTGGCGCTCGCCGACGAGGAAGCGCCCGATCTCCTCATCGATTTTGCGACTTTGACCGGCGCCGCGCGCGTCGCGCTCGGTCCCGACCTGCCGCCTTTCTATACGGCGGACGACGAGCTTGCGTCAGAGATCGCCCGCGCGGGCGCGGCGGCGCAGGACCCCGTCTGGCGCATGCCGCTGTGGGACGCCTATGACAAGATGCTGGAGAGCAAGATCGCCGATCTCAACAATGTCGGCGGCGGCTCTTTCGCGGGCTCGATCACGGCGGCCCTCTTCCTGCGCCGTTTCGTCGAAAAAGCGAAATCCTGGGCGCACTTCGACGTCTTTGGCTGGACCCCGACGGCGAAACCCGGGCGTCCCGAGGGCGGCGAGATCCAGGCCGCGCGCCTGCTCTACGACTTGTTCGAGGCGCGCTTTCGGCAGGTCTCGGAGCATCACCGCGCGCATCACGTCACCGCGCATCTCGACGAGGCCGACGAGGAAGAGCTCGGCGCCGAGGACAAGTCGCCGTGACTCCCTTGTGTAGAAAACGAATATTCTCGGATGCTCATTACATCAATGCTACGAGCAGGTCCTTCAAGTTCCCCCGCATTTTGCCGAAGGGGATGTCCTCAACTCCCGCCTATCAGGTACTTCCCAATCATCTCAATTCTGAACGCCACCTCGAAAAACCAAGGACCAGGATTTCGGGGTTCGAGGATCCTCAGTAGCCTGGATTACGACGGAGCCGCCATCTGCCGCCCGTTGGCGGAAAATAAGCAAGCTCAGTGGAATGCGAAGGTTCGTCCCGCGCAGCGCAGCATGGTCGGCACGCCTGTTCGCCGTGCGCATACCCTGCCGGTTCCTTTGAGTGACATGAGAAATCTTCCATTTCAAACTTCTCAACGGCAAGCTAGAGAACGCTGATGTTTAACCCTTGGGCTTTAGCTTAGAAATGTTATCCCCAGACTTGTCGTCCCTTTCGAACGCGACGCACACAACACATCCAAGCCACACATTTTGGTTTGACATGTCCATTTCAGACCGCCGCCTGACCCCCGCCCGCCCCGATCTCGCCGCCGCGTATTTGCGTGGCAAAGTCGAGGCTGCCGAATTTGTTGAAGGCCGCCGGGTCCGAATCTGGGCGGAGCTCGCCGATCTGCGGCCCGAGCCCGCGCCGGATGTCCCGATCGACACGCAGGCGCTCTATGGCGAGAGCGCCATGCTCTATGAAGATCGCGAGGGCTTCGGCTGGGTCCAGCTCGAGCGCGACGGATATGTCGGCTATCTCTCTATGGTCCTCATCGAGGACGCAGGCGCCGCGCCGACGCATCGGGTGCGGGTCAACCGCAGCTTCGTCTACCCCACACCGAACATGAAGCTGCCGATCTTTCGGGCTCTGCCGCTCGGCGCGCGGGTTGTCGTGGCGGAAGCGGCTGACGGTTTTGCCCGGCTCGCGGACGGCGGCTTCGTTTTCGCCGCGCATCTCGCCCCGCTCGCCGAGCCGGAGCAGGATTTCGTCGCCGTGGCCGAGCGGCTTCTCCACGCGCCCTATCTCTGGGGCGGCAAGTCGAGCCTCGGCGTCGATTGTTCGGGCCTTGTGCAGATCGCCCTCGACGCCGCGGGGGTCAAATGCCCGCGCGACACGGATTTGCAGGAAAAGACGCTGGGCGTCCCCCTGCCCGCCGGCGATCTCTCCGGCCTCCAGCGCGGCGATCTCATCTTCTGGCGCGGCCATGTCGGGATCATGCGCGACGCGCAAACCCTGCTGCACGCCAACGCGCATCACATGCTGGTCGCAAGCGAGCCGCTGAGCGAGGCGCGGGATCGGATTTGGGCGAAGGCGGGGTTGCCGATTTCCTCGATCCGGCGGCCAGGGTTCGCCTGCTGATCCGCTGGATCAATTCAAATCCCGGTGTGCCGCCAGGGGCCCGGCAATCTCGGCAGGGCGGCGTTGGGTTAGCAGCAGAGGCAGATCAGCGCTGGCCTTGGCTCCACACCTTCTGCCAGAGGTCAAGCCTGGGCTTGAGCGGGTCCGGCCCCACGACCACGCCCGTGTTGGTGAAATTGATCAAGCTGTCCACAGCGGGGTCATGGCGCGGCCATTGCGGTCGGCCGCCGCCATTCGGATCGCCGGTCTTGGCAAAAGCGACCCAGTAGGCGCTCGCCAAGTCGCCCATTGCCTTGTCGGCAGCCGTCGCCTTCTCGCCTACGAGCGCCGCCGGAACGTTGAAGGTATAGGGAATCTCAAACCCATGCAGGGCGCCCTTCAAGAAGGCGCGCTGGGATTCGGCCACGTAGGAAAAGCGGTACAACCAGGCCGGCTGACCGGCGCGGACGATCTCATTGGCAAGATGCCGGGCCGGCTCGACCATCCTCATGTCGGCAAGAACTTGCTGCTTCAGCTCGTCGAACGTCTGGTCGCCCTGCGGGTCATAGAGCTTGCGCGCCTCGGCAACATAGGGGCCGAAGATCGCGAACAGCTCTTCCTTGCTGTTTGCAGCCCCAACTCCGAGGTCGCGGTTATTGGCGCCCACCATCACGGGCGCCCTCATCTGCCGCCCGGCGGCAAGAGCCGCTTCCGGCGCCTCGACGACAAGCCGCCCGTCGCGGATCGCCCCTGCAACGCCGACGACACGCTTGTCGGCAGACAACGCCTCGATCACCTCCGAAGCCGACGCGCCTTCCACGAGTTTTGCGGCTGGAAGCGCCCGCAAGGCTACGAGCGCTCCATCGCCGTCCGCCGTCACACCCACCGAGCGCGCATAGTCGACCGCCATCGTCTCTGCATCCGCAAGCTCGGTCAGCGGGATAACATGAGTCCGCGCCGTCGGGATGGCAGGCGACTGCATGATGGCCCGGTGGAACAGGCCCCGCGAGAGGGGCGACGTAAGGTGAACCATTACCGAGCCGCCCCCTGCCGACTCGCCAAAAATCGTCACCTTCGTCGGGTCCCCGCCGAACGCGGCGATATTGCGCTGAACCCATTGCAACGCGGCCTGCTGGTCGAGGTAGCCATAATTGCCGCGCGGATCGCCGGGAGCTTCCGCCGCCAGCGCCGGATGGGCGAAAAATCCGAGCCGGCCCAGCCTGTAGTTCATGCTGACGACGACGACGCCCTGCTCGGCAAGTGCGTCCGCCGGGTAGATCGGCGCGCCGCCGTGCACCAGCGCGCCGCCATGGATCCACACCATCACAGGCAGGGGATCGGCAGTGGTCGCGGCGGGCCGCCAGACGTTGAGGGTGAGGCAGTCCTCCGATTTCGGCACATTGTCGGCCTGCATGCAACTCGGGCCGAACTGCGCAGCGTCGCGCACGTCCTGCCAGGGTTTCACCGGCTGCGGCGCCCGCCACCGCAGGGAGCCGACCGGCGGCTCGGCGTAAGGGACGCCCTTGAAGCTGACGACGTCGCCGGACGCTACGCCGCGCACGGCGCCCGAATCGATCTTGACGAGAGTCGGCTCACTAGCGAGTTGCGCGCAAACGCCGCCGACAGTGGCGGAGGCGGCGAGCAGGACGCCAAAGGAGAGACTGAAAAGCTTCAGCATGTGAACCTCCTCTCAAAGGGCGCGTGAGAAGCAACGCCCGCCCCAGGTCGGGTTAGTCAAACTCTGTCGATGCAGATCGCAACATTCGCTGTGACCGAGCGCGAGCGAGCAAAGCTTGTCCATTGGGAAAGGGCGAGCGCCGCGTAAGGCGCGCCTGCCCTTCAGCCCGAAGCCCAGAGGTGTTGGGCGGCATAAGCGCGCCAGGGCCGCCATGCGTTGGCCCGGTCAAGAATATCGGACGAGGAACGTCTGCATCCTTCCTGCTTTGCCATCGCGCGAAGGAGACCGAGATCGGCGGCGGGGAAAGCGTCGGGTTCGCGCAGTTGCCGCAAGGCTATGTATTGCGCGGTCCATTCGCCGACGCCGCGAATCGAACGCAGCCGCCGGATGGCGTCCTCGAGCCCCAGCGTTGCGTCGAAGAGATGCGGATCCGCTATTGCGGCCGCAGAGACGGCGGATAGCGCGGCCGCCCGGCTGCGGGGCACTCCAAGGAACGCCAGATCGGCCGAGGCCAGGGTTTCCGGCGTTGGAAAGACATAGGTCAGCTCGCCATCCGGCTCCGCCAGGCGTTCGCCATGTGCGGCCACGAGGCGGCCCGCCAGACGCGCGGCGGCGGCGACCGAGATCTGTTGTCCCAGCACCGCCCGGATCGCCAGCTCGAAGCCGTCCCATGCACCCGGAACGCGCAACCCAGGCCGTACCTCCACCAACGGGGCCAGCATCGGATCTTTGGCGAGATGGGCGGTAATTGCGAGCGGATCGGCGCTGAGGTCGAACACGCGCCGAAGCCTCGCAATAATGGCCGGCAAGGCGGAGAGCTTGGGAAAGCTCACCGTCGCCCGGAGCGCGTTCCCTTCCCCGCGCCGGACCTTGACGGTTCCCGCAACGCCGTTGAAATGCACCGTTCGCGCGTAGCTGTCGGCTGTCACGACTTCAATGCCGGGGATCGCCCGCCGGCGTAAGAACTCCAAAATGGCGGCCCAGTCGTAGGGCGGCTGATAGCGCAAGAGAAGATCGATCTCGCCCTGCGGTCCCGCCGAAACCTCGGGCCTCTTCGCGCGCCGCAAGGCGTTTGGCGGCCGATCGAACAGCATCTGGAAGGTTTCGTTGAATCTGCGCACGCTGCCGAACCCTGACGCGAAGGCAATCTCGGCCATCGGCAGGGACGATTCGTGGATGAGTTGCTTGGCGAGCAAAACCCGGCGCGTCTGGGCGACGGCAATTGGCGATGCTCCGAGATGCTGGCGGAAGAGGCGCCGCAACTGCCGCTCGCCGACGCCGAGACGTCCGGCCAGATCGTCGACGCGCGCTTCGTCCAAGGCGCCGAGCTCGATCAGGCTGAGCGCCCGCGATATGGTGTTCGACGTTCCGCGCCAGGCGCCGAGATCGGGGGCCGTTTCCGGCCGGCACCTGAGGCAAGGGCGAAAGCCCGCCTCCTGCGCTGAGGCCGCGGTAAGGTAGAACGTCACGTTCTCCGAGCGCGGCGTCCGTGCCGGGCAAATGGGACGACAATAGACGCCCGTGGTCTTCACGCCGACAAAGAAACGGCCGTCAAACCTGGCGTCGCGCAGGCAAAGCGCGCGATAGCAGGCGTCGTGATCGAGGTCCATATCGGGACATTTAGGCGTGATCGCGTCCGCGTCTAGCGGTTTTCGGACGTCGTCAGAGATCCTTGCAGCAGTGACCGCGTCCGAAAACCGCCAGACGCGAAGGCGTCGCGGTCCCACATCTCCGCCAATACGGAGCAGCCAATGACCCTTCACACCTTCAGTCTCGAACGCCTAGGCACGCCCACCGGCCCGATGCTGATCGTCACGGACGCCGAAGACCGTTTGCGGGCGCTGGATTGGGAAGACCACGACGGGCGCATGAAGCGATTGCTGGAGCGCCGCTATGGAGCCGAGGCGATCCGATTGCGGGAAACTGAACGCCGCTCCGCGGCGCGGCGCGCTCTTGAAGCCTATTTCATGGGCGACATGACCGCGCTGACCGGCCTGCCGATCGTTCTTGCAGGAACTGATTTCCAACGCAGCGTCTGGGAGGCTCTGCGCCGCATCCCGGTCGGACGAACCATCAGCTATGGCGCCCTGGCGGAGTGGATCGGTCGCCCCACGGCGACGCGCGCAGTGGGGCTCGCCAATGGCGCCAACCCCATCGCTATCGTCGTCCCCTGCCATCGGGTGATCGGCGCGAACGCGACCTTGACGGGATATGGCGGCGGCCTGGAGCGCAAGCGCTGGCTGCTCGCGCATGAGCAGGCGCGTCCCGCCTCGCACGATGAATGGCAAGGCGGACTACAGCTATGAGACGCGAGTCTCGAGGAGACGCGACGTCTCGAGTCTAACGCAACCTTGGCCTTTCGTGGGAAATTGCTTTTCACCTTCTCCGGCCCTATGTCTCGGTCATGTCCCTTCGACCCATCATCATCCTGCCCGACCCTCGCCTTCGTCTTGTCGCGACGCCAGTCTCCGCGGTCGACGATCAGGTGCGCGCGCTCATGGACGACATGCTGGAGACCATGTATGAGGCGCCGGGCATTGGCTTGGCCGCGACGCAGATCGCGGTCGACCAGCGCGTCATCGTCCTCGACGTCGCCAAGCGAAAGGACGATTCGATAAAGGCCGATCCGATGTGCCTCGCAAACCCGGAGATTCTCTGGGCTTCGGAGGAGCTTTCCGTCTATGAGGAAGGCTGCCTCTCGATCCCCGAATATTACGAGGAGGTCGAGCGCCCGGCCCGCGTGCGCGTCGGCTATCTCGACCGCGAGGGGCGCGCGCGGGAAATCGAGGCCGACGGCATTCTCGCCACCTGCCTGCAGCACGAGATCGACCATCTGAACGGCGTCTTGTTCATCGACCATATTTCGCGCCTCAAACGCGCGCGGGTCATCAAGAAATTCGAGAAGGCCGCCAAGCTCGAGGCGCCCGAGCGCAAGCGCGGGCCTGCCGCCGGCGGGAGCGTCACGGCCCATAGAAGCGCGGACAAGGCAGGCGCCATCGGCGAGATCTGACGAGGCGTCGAACTCGCCCCCTCATCCTTCGAGACAGGCGCTTTGCGCCCTCCTCCTCCTTCCAGACGCCGCTTCGTGCCTTCCCCATCCTTCGAGACGCCGCTTCGCGGCTCCTCAGGATGAGGGTTTTGTGCTTTGACAGGCGGGCGAGCCGTTTACCGCCCCGCGCCTATTCAGCTTCCGGATTTCGCCAGTGCGCATCGTCTTCATGGGAACGCCGGAATTCGCGGTTCCCGTCCTCACCGAAACTATCGGCCAGGGCCATGAGGTCGCCGCCGTCTATACGCGGGCGCCGAAACCTGGCGGCCGCCGCGGGCTGCAGCCGCAGCTCTCGCCCATCCATGCGGCGGCGCTGCGCTTCGGCCTGCCGGTCCTCACCCCCTCCACGCTGCGCGATGAGGCCGCCGCCGCCACTCTCGCGGCCTTCGAGCCCGAGACGGTCGTCGTTGTCGCCTATGGGCTGATTCTGCCGAGGGCGGTCCTGGCGGTTCCGCCCGGCGGCTGCCTCAATCTGCATGGCTCGCTCCTGCCTCGGTGGCGTGGCGCAGCGCCGATCCAGCGCGCCATCATGGCCGGCGATCGCGAGACAGGGGCGATGGTGATGGCGATGGAGGAAGGCCTCGACACGGGGCCGGTCGCGCTCGCCGAGCGGGTCGAAATTGGGCCGGAGACGACCGGCGGGCAGTTGCACGACCACTTGGCGCGGATCGGCGCCGATCTGATGGTCCGCGCGCTGGCCGCTGCGGCTCGCGGCAGTCTGCGCTTCAGGCCGCAGGCCGAAGAAGGCGTCACATACGCGCATAAGATCGACAAGGCCGAGGCGCGGATCGACTGGGAGAAGCCTGCGACGCAGACGCATGATCTGATCCGCGCCCTTTCGCCCTTTCCAGGCGCCTTTTTCGAGGCCGACCTCGGCAAGGGCCCCGAGCGCCTCAAAGTGCTCGGCGCCCGCGCCGTCGAGAAAAAGGGCAAACCCGGCGAAGTGCTCGACGACACGCTCACCATCGCCTGCGGCGAAGGCGCAATCCGGATTTCGGAATTGCAGCGCGCCGGTAAGGCGCCGATGACCGCCGCCGAATTTTTGCGCGGCGCGCGGCTGACTGCCGGGACTAGGCTTCCCGCAGGATTTGCGCCAAAGACCCCTGATGCCGCGCTATAAGCTCGTCATCGAATATGACGGCTCTCCCTTCGTCGGCTGGCAGAGACAGGCGAACGGCCTCTCCGTGCAGGGGGCGATCGAAACCGCGCTTTATGAATTCTGCGGCGAGGCGCTGACCATCCGCGGAGCGGGCCGCACCGACGCCGGCGTTCATGCGCGGGGTCAGGTGGCGCATGTCGACCTCGCCAAGGACTGGCGCCCCGACGTGGTGCGCGATGCGCTCAACGCCAGGCTGCGCCCGCTGCCGGTCTCGGTTCTATCGGCCTCGCACGTCGCCGACGCCTTTGACGCGCGCTTTTCGGCGGTGCGCCGCCACTATCTCTACAAGATCGCCAATCGCCGCGCTCCTTTGGCGCTCGAAGCGGGGCGAAACTGGCTGGTCAGGCGCAAGCTCGACGCTGGCGCCATGCATGACGCGGCGCAAGCGCTCGTCGGCTTTCATGATTTCTCGACCTTCCGCGACTCCGAATGCCAGGCGGCGAGCCCGCTCAGGACGCTCGAGCGCTTCGACGTGCTGCGCTCAGGCGACAAGATTTGCTTCTATGCGGCGGCGCGGTCCTTTCTCCATTCGCAGGTGCGCTCGATGGTCGGCTCGCTGGAGCATGTCGGCTCCGGCAAATGGAGCGTTGCGGACCTTCAGGCGGCGCTCGAAGCGCGCGACCGGCGCCGTTGCGGCATGGTCGCCCCACCCGACGGCCTCTATCTGATGCAGGTGGATTATGAACAAGGATGATTGTTTCGAGGTAGGCTCGGACTTATGCTGTTCGTGCTTGCTAAGCGGGCCGCCGCATGAGCCGAAGCTATTTGCCCGTTGTGCCTTACGGCAAACGAAATCGGACCGCCTTTATCGGGCTGTCCGGTCCTCTGTTCTATGACTACAGGAATTCCGCGACGCGCACAAAAGCGGACATGAGCTCTTCGCCCATGCCCGTGCTCGTCGCGCCGATTTCGCTGATGCTGCTGTACGACGAGCTCTGGTTTCTTACGAAAAGTCTCTGTCCGGAAAACCTGCGCCATTGCTCCTTCGTCAGATTTGTCGATGAAAGTGGGGCTCTCGACGACCTCGATCCTGCGCATGCGCGAGAATGGATCAAACTCAACTCCCACGATCTTGAAAGTCGAGCCTACCAGATTATCCGCGAGGACTTCTTCGATCACTATGCCGATATCCTCGCGGCGACTGGCGTGAGCTGGAACAACGCCTGCGACAATCACACTCACGGACTCAAAATCGGTCCATTCGATGTTGGCGCGAACTCGGCAAGTTTCGCATCCCTGCTTCTCGATCTGTATATTCTCGAGAAACTCGAACGTCCTTACGTTGACCTAATTGCAAATCCCTATCTTGAGAGGTGTGTCGAGCGAAGCGTCTTTCCGGCAGGCAAACTGACGTTCTCCGAACGTTTACTCGGACCTCGGCTGTTGAACTGGCAAACTCCTTTAGGGCCGTACCGCCGTGAAATCGAGGATTTGCGGCAACACCGTTTCCTCGAAGATTATCGGTCCTGGGTGGCACAGCAAGATACAAGTTTCGACGAGAAAGAAGCAGCGGAACGGAAGGAAGCTGTTGAGCGAGAGATAGATGAGGCGATGAGGAAAGCTCTACTCGAAAAGCTCGATGACGGGGTCTTGGTGAAGAACTCGGCTGTGCTGCTTGGAAAGGCCGCGCTCGACTTCGTAAGCTTCGGTTTCAGCGGGCACCTGCAAGACGCGGCAGAAGCCATCAAGAAAGCCGTCGAAACCCGCCCATCGCGATGGCAAGGGTTCCTCCTTGATCTTAAAGGCCATTCCCCGTGAGTTGGTTTCGTCGGCCCGATCTGACGAGTGCGCCAACGGACGCCTCAGGACCGAGCGTTCTCGATCGCCTCCATATCAGCGTCCGAAAGGCCGAAATGGTGGCCAATCTCATGCACGAGCACATGTGTGACGATGGCGCCCAGCGTATCTTCCTGATCCGCCCAGAAATCGAGAATGGGGCGCCGGAAGAGCCAGACCATGTTGGGAAACTGCCCCGTCTCCAGCGTCGAGGCGCCCTGCGCAAGGCCGCGACCGCGGAAGAGGCCGAGCAGATCGAATTCGCTCTCGCAGTCGAGGTCGTCCAGGGTTTCGTCGTCGGGGAAGTCCTCGACGCGGATCACCACTCCCTCGCAGAGGCGACGGAACTCGGCCGGCAGCCCGGCGAAAGCGAGTCTCGCCATCCGGTCGAAGTCTTCGATCGACGGCGCTGCGGCGTCGGCCCAGTTGAGCGGCGCGCTGCTTGATGAATTCTTCTTTTCGGCGGTCATGCAATCTCCCGGACAGATTGTTTTTCATATGTTTATATCGACAAATTCATGCAACGCGAAATCGGCTTCACAATTCGGCTCAGCGAGGATCTTGCGGCCCCGCCTCGCTTCAGTCCTGCAGCGGGCCGCGCCGCTTCAGCCTGACATAAAGCGCGCCGGCGCCGCCATGCGGGCGCGAGGCTTCCTCGAAGCCGATGATGATGGAACGAAAGTCGGGGCCGGACAGCCAGTGCGGCACATGTCTGCGCAGCACGCCCTGGACCTCGCCGTTTGAACGACCGCCCTTGCCGGTGACGACGAGCACGAGCCTTGCGCCTTCGCGATGCGCCTGCGCCAAGAACCTGTGCAGAGCCTCGAAGGCCTCTTGCCGGGTGAGGCCGTGAAGATCGATCGCGGCGTCGGGCGCCATGCGGCCGCGCGACAGTTTTTGCCTGAGCTTGCGATCGAGCGGCGCGAGGGGCGGGATTCTCGCATGGGCCGCCGGTCGCGCGGCGGCGGGAGCCGGGGGCGCGGCTAGCGACGCGGGCGCCGCGCCATTGCCAGCCGCGGGGGCGGGCGCTTGCGGCAGGACGCTCGACGGGCGCGCATTGACCGTCCGCGCGACAGCCAGCCAGAGTTCGATCTCCTCCGCGCTCAACCGGCGCAGCCGGCCGTTGCCGATCGACGAAGCGCTTTCCTTCACCGTTGGAAACCCTCTTCGACGGGAAGAAAAACGACGAAATCCCCGGCGTGCCTCACTCCGCCCGCGCGGGTTCCGGCCTCGTCGCCCGAGCCCAAAAATAGATCGGCACGCGCCGGCCCGACAATAGCAGAGCCGGTGTCCTGCGCAATCATCAGCCGGCGCAAGCGCCCCGGCGCCCAGGCAAGATCGATGTCGATCCAGACCGGCGAGCCATAGGCGTAGAGGTTGCGGTCGACGGCGAGTGAGCGCAAGGCCGTGAGGCTCAGCCCCTCGCCGCCGATCGGCCCGGCGCCAGTGTCGAGCGCAGCTTCGGCGAAGAACACATAGGATTGATTGCGCTGCATCAGCGTCGCCCCCGCCTCGCCCGCTTCCTGGCCATGCGACCTGATCCAGGCTTTCAGCGCGGCGAGTGACATGCCGGCCTCTGTGATCTCGCCGCTCTCGATCAGGATGCGGCCGATCGACGTATAGGGCCAGCCGTTGCGCCCGGCGTAGACGAGACGCATCAGCCTTCCGTCTTCGAGGCGAACTCGGGCCGAGCCCTGCACTTGCGCGAGAAAAACTTCGACCTTGTCCCGCAGCCACACGATCGGCTTTGCCGAGCCGTCGAGCGCGCCCGCTTCGATTGCGGCGCGAGCGGGCAGATCTCGCGGCGACCCGTCGCGCGGAGGCGACAGAACGGGGGCGGCAAAGGCCGGAGATTGCGTCAGCGCGCCATCGACGACAGGCTCGTAATAGGCGGTGAAGAAGCCGGCTTCGCGAGGTGTCTGTGGCGACACGGCGCGGAAAGGGCGAAAGTTCGTCTCGAAAAACCGCCGCGCTTCAGCCTCCGCTGAGTCGAGGGCAAGCGCTCGACGGCAGACGGCCACGAGCGCCGGAGACGGCGCCAGAGCGGCGCGCAGCGGCGGCCGACCTTCGACAATTGCAAGGCAGGAGCGGCGGAAGACGGCGAAAGCCTCTGCGAGATCGTCCTCGTCAAAGCCAGGCAGATCGGCGAAGGAAAGCGGCGTCAGCCCGGACGCCGGAGCGGCGGACGCCATGGCTCAGGCGCGCGCGCCCCTCAATGCCCCGCTCCTGTAGAGACGAGCTTCCAGTTCGGGTCGCGCGAGGAGACGTCGCGCGCAAAACTCCAGACGTCGTTGATTTCGACGACCTGCTCGGGATTGCCGTCGGTGACCGCCCCGCCCGAGTCGCGCGTCGTGGTGACGATCTGGGCGGAGAAGCCGAGCGCGATCAGCGCGGTGCGGCCTTCGAGGCCGGCGTCGGCCACCGTCGCATTGTCGATCGCGACGAAGGATGTCTCGACCTTTTCGCCGCGTTTCTCGCGTTCCGAGAGGGCGGCTGCGAAACTGTCGTAAACCTCCTTCGAAAGGAGATTTTGCAAGATCTGCCGATCGCCGTCCGCAAAGGCGGTCACGATCATTTCATACGCCGATTTCGCGCCGTCGAGGAACGGCTTGATTGCGAAGGAGGGATCCGCGGCCGCGATGGCGTCGAGGCCGGCCCACGCCTTCGATCCGGGCTCGGCGTAAGGCTTCCAGCGCTCGGCGCCGCCGGCCTGCGCGTCGGCCCGACCCGCATTGGCGGCGGCCTGTCCCGGCAGCGTAACAATCTTGGCGTCGGCCTCGGCCGGGCGGCCGGGCGCGCCGCGCGGCGCGTCGCTGACAAAAGGATTTCTAGGAGGCTTCTCCGTGCCTGTGCGCGTGCCGAGGATATCGCGCAGCTTCCACACGACGAAAGCGGCGAGAAGGGCGAAGATGATTGTCGTCACGTCGAAAGAATTCTGCATTGCTCTGCTCGGCCGTTCTTGTCGTTATGCGTGCGCCGCGACCGGTTGCGCCGCCAACCCATCCTTATCATATATTCTCATCTGGGAAGAGCGGCCGCCAAAGTCCAGGCCGGGCCCCTTTCAAGATGGATGACGCATGCGGCTCAGCGCCCGGCTTCCGCTTTTGATTTCTCTGTGGTTCGCGGCCGAGGTCGCGGCTTTCGCGCTCGTCGCTCATGCCGTCGGTTTTGGCGGCGCCCTGTTCTTGTGCTTCCTCACGAGCCTCTGGGGCTTCGCCATGCTGCGGCGGCTCGGCCTCGCGACGGCCTGGCGGCTGCGCCGAGCCTTGGCGTCCCGTTCCTATGAGGACGCAGGGCTGTCGCGCGAAGCGATGATCGAGGGCGCGCTCGTCGGCCTCGGATCGGTGCTTTTGATTCTTCCCGGCTTCGTGTCGGATTTTTTCGGCATCGCGCTCGCCGCGCCGTCGGTGCGCGCCTGGCTCGGCGCAAAAATCGGCTCGCGCGGCGGGCGCGGCCCCCTCGGCCGCGACAGAGGTCCGAAGCTCATCGACCTCGACCCGCAGGAGTGGACGCATACGGAGCCTCCCGGAGCAAAGCCGGCGAAACTTCGACCAGCCAAGTCCCGGTCTTGAGGCGATCGCAGCGAGGCGCCATAGAAGCGAAGCGGTGCGCCTGAGTTCCTGCGCCTCAAACTACGCGTCGGCGTCCTCTTTTGCCTCGCGGCCGCGGCTCACATGGGGCCGCCGGCGCTCGAACAGAGAGCGCGTCAGCGTGAAGAGCGGCGAGGCGAGCCGGTTCAAGTCCTCGGCCCGCGCGACGAGCTTTTCGCCCTGCGTCAATTCGCGGTCGAGCGCCGCCATGGTCGAGGCGAGGCCGGGATCGTCGTCGCGGAACCAGACCGGAAGGATGCGGCCCCAGGCCAGCGCCAGCCCTTGCAGCTTGACCGCGCCGACGGCGCCTTCCGTGTCGATGCCGGCCGCCTCCAGCATGAAGCGCATCGAATTGACGGTCAGCCTGTTGATCGCCGCGGCGGCGATCGGATCGCGGCGGACCCACTCGAAGACGCCCTCGACGCCGAGCTTATAAGGCTTCAGCGCATCGAGCCGGCGCATCAGCACGTCGAAGAGCCGCTCCTTCGCCGGCTCGCCGATAATATCCTCGCCCTGCCCTTCGAGCACAGCCTTGTCGATCTTGCGGAAGAAAGCGGCGAGGATCGCGCCTTTCGAGGGGAAGAAATCGCGGAAAGTCGAAAGCGACACATTGGCCCTTGTCGCGACGTCGGAGATCGTGACGTCGTCCCAATTGCGTTCGCCCGCAAGCTCCATCAGCGCTTCGACCAAAGCGTCGCGCGTATCTTTCGGCGCCGGCTTGATATCGTCGCCCGTCTTGCCGCGATCGGCCTCAGCCTCGTCGTCTTTTTTGCTCATCATCGCCTCCGGGGCGCGACCCCGCTTACCTCGTTGCGCCAGTCTAGAGCATTTCGCGATCGGCCAGTAACCGGAAATTTCGGGGATTTTTCTTGTCCTTGGGCGTGGATTCCCGCGATTGGCGGATCAGCGCTACGGAAAAGCGTCATGCACCTTGCTGCAGGGAAGATCGACCGGCGCCCATCGGCCGTTCCTGAGATTCAGGCGGCAGGTTTCCTTGCCAATCGAAACCATGCTGGTCACGAAAGAAGGCGCAAGAAGAACGCGTCCAAACGCGTTCGGAAAGGAAACAAGGCCGATCTGCTCCAGATGCTCGGTGATCGAGGCGCATTTCTGAAACGCCTTGATCTCCTGGCCGTCGGTCAGGAAGACGCTGCAGCGCGAGGGGCTGGCGTCGAGAAAGACCTGAATGTCTGAGAGCCGCGCGTAGTTGAACGAGCCTGGGGTCGCCGCCTGCAAGGGCAGAAAGGCGTCTTCCGCGCGGGGGGACCGCGCGGCCAAGGCTCCAATGCCGAAGGCCAGCGCGAGCGACGAAATCCGGCGGCGTCGGATGAGCACGCGCATGATCTACCCCGCAGGACTCATCCCGAAAAGACTCATCTCATCCCGAAAGGGCCTCGGCGCGGCGGCGCGCCGCCTCCGTGGCCCGCAGCATCAGCGGCGCCAGGCCACCCTCGCCCATCAGCACCTCGAGAGCGGCGGCGGTCGTCCCGCCGCGGGAGGTGACGCTTTCGCGCAATTCGCCCGCGCTCGCCGCGCTTTGAAAGAGAAGCTCGCCGGCGCCCGCGACTGTCGCCCGCGCGAGGCGGCCGGCGACATCGGCCGGGAGGCCTAAAGCCGCGCCCGCTTCGGCGAGACATTCGGCGAGGTAGAACACATAGGCCGGGCCGGAGCCGGAAATCGCGGTCACCGCGTCGATCAGGAGCTCATCGTCGAGCCATTCGACCGCGCCCGTCGCGCCGATCAGGACTTCCGCCGTCGCGCGCTGCGCGGCCGAGACGCCAGCGCTGGCGACGAGGCCAGTCGCCCCGCGCCCGACCGCCGCCGGCAGATTGGGCATGGCGCGGACAAGCGCCCTTGCCTCCGGCAATCGCGCGGCGACGTTGGCGATGGTCTTGCCGGCAAGAACTGAGATGACCAGCGTGTGCGGGCCGGCGAGCGGGGCGAGCGCCGCCATTTCGTCAAGCGCCTGCGGCTTGACGGCGAGGACGAGAACCTGCGGCGCAACGGATGCTGCGTTCAGTCTTAGGCCCTTTGCGGCGGCGAGTTCCGCGATCTCGGGCCCGGGCGCTGGATCGATAATTGAGATCGCAGCCGGCTCGAGGCCCCGGTCGAGCCAGGCGCGCAGCATCGCTCCGCCCATCTTGCCGGCGCCGATGAGAACGAGCGAAGCGGGAAAAGCGCCGGCCATCTTTAGGCTTCGCCCTGGGTTTCGAGCATCAGTGTGTCGATCGCTTCCCGGCTGTTCTTGCCGGCCCAGACGACGAATTGAAAGGCCTGGTAATAGCGCTCGCAGGCGCGCACTGCGCTCGTCAGCACGGTCTGGCACTGTTGACCGTTGAGCTCGGCGCCGCCGGACAGAACGATCGCATGGCGGAACATGATGACGCCATCCTCCGGCCAGATATCGAAATGGCCGAGCCACAATTGCTCATTGATGAGCGAAATCAAGGAGACGATCTCGTTCTTGCGCGCCGAGGGCGCCTTGAGGTCGAAGGCGCAGGCGACATGCAGCGCCTCGAGGTCCTCGAGCCAGGTGAAGGCGATGTTATAGTCGGTCCAGCTTCCGGCGACGGTGATCGAGATTTCATCCTCCTCGTCGCGGTCGAACGGCCATTGGTTATGCGCCGCGAGCCTCTCGATGAGATCCACGGGATGTTCCGAACGGACGGCTTCGAACTGCAAAAGCGACATCAGGGGGCCTTTGGACCAGAGAGCTTTTGGACAGCTCCAAGGCGTTTCCGCCTTGGGGCGCGACAGCACGACGCGCCGGAGCGCGCTGGAAACGCCGGGTAACGGGCCCGGCGCTGGCCGCGCCCGACTCAAAATCCCGCCCTATCTCCAGATTCGAAGGAATCACAACGCGCCATGCTTGCGCAACTGCCTAAAGCCGGGTTGTCCCCTGCCGAACAAGCCCCACGGCAGCGCCCCGGCAGTTTCGGGAAAGACGCCGGGATCGGCCTTGCGCGCCTTGCGGCGGACTTGACGGGGCGCAAAGGGCAAGGCCCAGGCTCTCGCCTCGGCCGATTTCGGCGAATGTTGAAGGCGGCGCGACTTAGCGGAGGGTGGTGAGCAAGGTCGCGGCGGTCGCGACGTTGTTCGTTCCGTAGGTAAGCTTGTAGACATTCACCATGTTTAAGCCAGGAAAGGACACGAACAAACGGTTACGCGCCTTGTCTAAAGCAATTCCCGTTGGAATCGAAGGAAGATTGTTAATCAATCCAGTAGCCACACTAAGGTTGGCAGACACAAAATTCACAGCTTTATTATTCTCATCTGTGATGAAAAAATTATGAAAGTTATCCGCAATCATCGCAAATGATGAGCTTCCAAATGGACCAACTGCCCCAACGCTGGTTATCCTCCCCGCTATGACTTCAGGTTCTGACGCAAAATGTAGATATTGACCATCCATGACATAGAATAGACCGGCATTTGATAAGATTGCAGAAACGCCGTTAGTTCTCTTGAGTTGAGTTGCTATATTGATCGATTGAAGTGTCGATGGCTGTAACATCGTATTATATATGTTCAGCGTCGCAGCGTTGTCGAAATCGTAGAGAACGTTGTCCGCGCCGATCGCCAGCGCATAGGGCCGGAAGGCTGGATAGACGCGGTTCGTGATTTGGGTTCCGTTTGGATTATAGGCCGTGATCCGTGCATTGACGCCGATATTGCCGACATAGATGACGCCCGTCTTGTCGATCGCGAGGGAAATCGGCTGATCGAGACCGGCCGTAATCGTCAGCTGCGGCTGCGGCACGAAGTTCTTGTCGAAAACGACAACCTTGTTCGACAGCTGGCTGGCGACGTATAAATTTCCATTGGCGTCGAGTGCAAGACCGCCTGGCTGGCTGAAGGTCCCGGCAACAGCCGGAGCCGTCATCATCGGCAGAATCGTCGCGATCGCCTTCATGATAAGAGAAAACTTCATTGTAAATTCCCCTTCATGTTTTGCGGATTGCCGTTGGCGGAAAGCCATGGCAGATGTGAGTAATTGCGAAGCAGGTGGCTGGAAGGCCGTTTCCTGGCGACCGTCTGTATCCGGGCTGCAACCTGTTTCTGCCACTCAAACCGCGCAAAGGATGGTGGGCTTTCCCACATCGTCTTTTTGTCGGCTGCGGTGCGCGCCTTGCCCGTTTGCGCCGCGGCCGCGTCTTTCGCGCGGCGTTTCGCTCTCAAAGGAGGCAGGGCTGTCTGCGAGCCTTGTGGCGGCCCGAGCGTCGGCAACGGGCAGGACACGCGCAGTGCGGAACGCACTACGAATTGAAGTCTCAGGGGAAGGCTGGCCGGAAGCCGGCAAACATGACAGCGCCTTAACGCGCTTTCCTTGATTTTTAATTTGAGGCTTGAAGCGTCTTAGGCCTGCCGTGTGGATGCGGTCGTTTTGGCAAACCGCTCAAAAGAGTGCGCATTGTAGGAGGGACCGCCCGTGTTCAACACGGCGGCGTGTGCAACGCGCATAGCCCCGCAAGCCGCCCCTGCGTCCAATCCCGCGTCGTTATGCAATTCGACAAGCGCCGCCCCGGGCGAGACCACGCCCTAATCGAGCGCACCTCTCTTCAACTTCGCCACGTCCGCCTCCAACGCGACAAGCCGCGTGCTGAGCTTTTCATTTTCGTCGCGCGCCTTGGCGGCCATCTCCTTGACGGCCTCGAATTCCTCGCGGGTCACGAGGTCCATCGTCGAAAGCAGGCGTTCGAGCTGGCCCTTCATCACGGTCTCGGCCTCGCGGCGCACGCCATGGGCCATTTCCGTGGCATCCGCCATCAACCGGGTGAAATCCTCGAAAACCCTGTTCTGCGCCATGATCTCCTCCGCTGCCTGCGCTTTCGCGGCGCGGCCGCCGCAAGGCGCGATCCCGGCCGCAAAGGCCCAAGGCGTAATCTTTACCATGGGCCGGCCGGGCTGACATCCGGCGGTCGCCAGTTAATCACAAGATCGGCCCGCGGGTTGACGCGCCGCCGCCCGCGTCGCATCACGCCTCAAACAGGAGGAGAGATGCCGTTCGTCATCGCCTACCCGGTCATCGACCCCGTGCTGATCTCGATCGGACCCTTTCCGATCCGCTGGTACGCGCTCGCCTATATCGCCGGGCTCATCGCCGGCTGGGCCTATGCGCAACATCTCGTCAGGCACAAAGAATTCTGGGGGCCGGGACCGCGCCCCGACGCCGCCGCGATTGACGATCTTTTGATCTATGCGGCGCTCGGCGTCATTCTCGGCGGGCGGCTCGGCTATGTGCTCTTCTATAATCCGGCTTTCTATCTCGCCCATCCGCTTGAAATTTTCAAAGTCTGGCAGGGCGGCATGTCCTTTCACGGCGGCTTTGCCGGAACGGCGATCGCGGTGATCCTCCTCGCGCGGCGGCGCGGCATTCCGCCGCTGCGGCTCGGCGACGTCGTCTGCGCCGTCGTTCCGATCGGGCTCCTTCTCGGCCGCATCGCCAATTTCATCAAGCCGGAGCTTTGGGGACGCCCGTCCGACGTCCCCTGGGCGATGGCCTTTCCCGGCGCCGGCCCCTTGCCGCGTCATCCGAGCCAGCTTTACGAGGCGGGGCTTGAAGGATTCATTCTTTTCCTCATTCTGTTCATGGCGGTCCGCAACGGCGCCCTGCGTCGCGAGGGTCTCGTGACCGGCATATTCGCCGTCGGCTATGGCGTCGCGCGGATCATCTGCGAATTTTTCCGCGAACCGGACCCGCAGCTCGGCTTTCTGTTTGGAGGAGCAACCATGGGAATGCTGCTGTCGCTGCCCCTGATCGCCGCCGGGATTGTCCTCATCCTGCGCGCGGCGCGGCGACAGGCGACGCCCGCATGAACGCGCTCGAAACCCTTCTCCACGAGATGATCCTGGAAAGCGGGCCGATCAGCGTTGAGCGCTATATGGCTCTGGCGCTGGGCCATCCCGTCTACGGCTATTACCGCACGAAGATCGCAGTCGGAGCCGACGGCGATTTCATCACCGCGCCCGAGATCAGCCAGATGTTCGGCGAATTGATCGGACTCTGGTGCGTCGAGGTCTGGCGCTCAATGGGCTCGCCCGATCCCTTCTATCTCGTCGAATGCGGGCCCGGCCGCGGCACCCTCATGGCCGACGCGCTGCGGGCCGCCAAAGTCGCGCCGGATTTTCTCTCGGCGCTCGAAGTCCGCCTCGTCGAAATCAGCATTCCCCTGCGCGAAAAGCAGCACGCGGCGCTGGATGGATGTGGCGTCAAGGTCGTCTGGCACGCCAACGTCGACGAGATTCCGCCAGGGCCTGCAATCTTCATCGCCAATGAATTCTTCGACGCTTTGCCCGTGCGCCATTATGTGCACAACGGCGGCGGCTGGCGCGAGAGGCTCGTCGGCCTCGACGAGACGGGCGCGCTCTGCTTCGGCCTCGGGGCCGCGCACGAGACCGCGATCGGCGCTCATGGCGAGCAGGACGACATCCTCGAAGTCGGCGTCGCGGCGTCGCGGGTCATGACGCAGCTCGCCGTGCGCATCGTGACGCAGGGCGGCGCGCTGCTCGCCATCGACTATGGCTATCTCGAGCCCGCGTGGGGGGAGACTCTTCAGGCCGTGCGGGGGCATCAATTCGTCGATCCTCTCAGCGAGCCCGGCACGGCGGATCTGACGGCCCATGTCAATTTCACCGGCCTCATCCGGGCGGCGCGCGCGGCCGGGGCCGCAGTGCACGGACCGGTCGAGCAGGGACTGTTCCTGACGCGGCTCGGCATTTTCGAGCGGGCGGCGATGCTGAAACATGGCGCGAGCCCCGCCCAGAGCGCGGCGATCGACGCGGCGCTCGAACGCCTCGCTGGCGAAGGTCCGGGCTTTGACCGCTCGACCGATATGGCCCGGCTGTTCAAGGCGCTAGCCGTCACCCGTCGCGCATTCGACACGCCGCCCGGGTTCGCAGAGGCTGCGTCTTGAGCCGGGCCGAGACCGTCAGGGGCGTCGTCGACAGCGCCGCCGGAGCCGAGGCGGTCCTTGCGCCTTCGCTGCGGATGGCAGGCGTCGCGCATGGATTTTTCACGCGCCGGGGCGGCGTTTCAACCGGCGTCTACGCGAGCCTCAATGGCGGGGTCGGCTCGAAGGACGCGCCCGAGGCGGTCACCGCGAACCGCGCCCGCATGGCGGCGGTCCTTGGCGTCGAGCCGAACCGTCTCCTCGTGCCCTATCAAACTCACTCGGCCGACGCGCTCGTCGCGACCGGGCCTTTCGGCAAGCGTCCGCATTGCGACGCGCTCGTCACCGCGACGCCCGGCGTCGCGCTCGGCGTCACCGGCGCCGATTGCGGCATGATCCTTTTTGCCGATCCCGCCGCGCGGGTCGTGGGGGCGGCGCACGCCGGCTGGAAGGGCGCGCTTACCGGCGTGCTCGAGGCGACGCTCGCCGCCATGGAGAGTCTGGGCGCGCGCCGCGGCGGCGTGATCGCGGCGCTTGGCCCTGCGATCGCGCAAAAGAGCTATGAGGTTGGCCCGGAATTTCACGAGCGCTTCACGGAAGCGGACGGCGGCTATGGCGTCTTTTTCGCGCCCTCGTCGGCCGGCCGCTTTCTGTTCGACCTGCCGGGCTTCATCGCCCTGCGCCTGCGCCGGGCCGGAATCGGCCATTTCGAGGACCTGAGACGCGACACCTACGCCGAGCCGGAGAGCTTTTTTTCCTACCGCCGCGCGACGCACCGGCAAGAGCCGGACTACGGGCGGCAGATTTCAGCGATTGCGCTGGTTTAGGCCGAGACGTCCCGCATCTTCGCGGAGCGCCGTGGCACATTTTGGACTCGGGGCTGGCGCCCCGACTCCTTCGAAATTCGCCCGCCGGAGGCAGGCATCGAATTACCGCGAGTAGAACTCGATGACGAGATTTGGCTCCATCAGCACCGGATAGGGCACCTCGGCCGGCAGGGGGATGCGATTGATCTTCGCCGTCATCTTGTTGTGGTCGACCTCGTAATAGTCCGGCACGTCGCGCTCGGCGAGCTGCTTCGCCTCGAGGACGAGCATCATCTCGCGCGAGGAGTCCTTGACCTCGACCACATCGCCGACCTTGACCTGATAGGAGGCGATGTTGACGCGCTTGCCGTTGACCTTGACGTGGCCGTGGTTGACGAACTGGCGCGCCGCGAAAACGGTCGGAACGAATTTCGCGCGATAGACCACGGCGTCGAGACGGCGCTCGAGCAGGCCGATCAGGTTGTCGCCCGAGTCGCCGCGCATGCGGATCGCCTCGGCGTAATATTTGCGGAACTGCTTCTCCGAAATATTGCCGTAATAGCCCTTGAGCTTCTGCTTGGCCTTGAGCTGCGTGCCGAAGTCGGACAGCTTGCCCTTGCGGCGCTGGCCATGCTGGCCCGGGCCATACTCGCGGCGGTTCACCGGGCTCTTCGGGCGGCCCCAGATGTTCTGGCCCATCCGGCGGTCGATTTTATATTTCGCTTCTGCGCGCTTTGTCATCGCGTGTCCTCTGGTGCGGTTGCGGCGAGGATGCGCGCGAACGCCCGCGCCAAAGCGCGGCCGCAAAGCCCGCGTCCCCCGCCGGTGGGAGGAACGCGCCCTCCTCTGCCTTCCGTGGGAAGGCCGACAGGCTCGCTTCGGAACGGCCCCGGAACAGGGCCACGCAGACGAAGCGGCGCCGCGGGTGCGTTTGAGGCGGACGAGCCACCTCCATCCCCGGCGCATCGGCGCGCGGGGAAGCGGCGTTGCTAAGCCAAGTCCGCAAGCCAGTCAAGCGCCGCGGGTCATCGCACAGTCATCGCGCGCGCTTGCGGTCATAGAAGGCGGCCTTTCCCGAGCCAAGGCAGCGTTGAAATTCGCGGTGACGGCGAAGGTCGTGAAGCGGTGGGTGGAGCGCTACAAGGCCGGAGGCCGTGCCGGCATGGCCGACCGCTCGTCGCGGCCGCGACACAGCCCGAACAGGACCGACCAGGCAGTGGCCGATCGGATCGTTACGCTGCGACGCCAGCGCTTCACGGCCAAGCACATTGCAAGTGTGGTCGCCGTCTCGCCGGCGACGGTGAGCCGGGTGCTGGCGCGGACAGGACTGTCGCAGGTGGCGCAGCGATCAAACCCGGGCGGGATCAAGAAGAGCGCGAAACTGCTCCAGGCAGGATGCGCGCGAGAAGAGCCGCGCGAGGCTGCGACCGTCGCCGAGGGCCGGGTGGGCGCCGTCCGTGACGAGGCGATCGATCTCCGCCGCCATCGCGGCGCTGTCGCCGGCGGGGACGAGAATCGCCGATCCGTCCAGCACCTCGTAAAGCTCGGTTCCGGCGTCGGCCGTCACGAGAACGGGCTTGCCGCTCGCCAGCATTCCGCCGAGCTTCGAGGGCAGCACCAGGTCAGCGGCGCCCCGGCTTTGCGGAAGAACGTGCAGATCGGCGAGGTTCAGAAGCTCGCAAAGCCGGGCTTCCGGCTGCAAGGGAAGGAAGTGAACGCCGGCAAGATCGCCATAATCTCGCATGAGCCGCTGCTTTTCGGGACCGTCGCCCGCAACGACGAAATGCACGCGCTCTTTTTCGGCAAGCTTGCGAGCTGCGTCGAGCATCACTTCCAGCGCCTGCTTCGCCCCGACATTGCCGGCATAAAGAACGACGAAATCGGAATCCTTCAAACCGAGCTCGCGGCGAAAGCCGTTTGGACCTGACAGAGGCTTGATCTTTGCGAGATCGACCCAATTGCGGACGATCGAGACCCGGTCCTGCGGCACGCCCTTGGCGATGAGGCGCTTACGCATCTGGCCTGAGATGGTGATCAGACTGTCGAATCGCCGCAGAAACCATGATTCAATGGAGAAGGCGATATTTTTCAGGGCCCCGCCCTTGAGATGGCCGACGGCGAAGGCGGCGTCGATTTCGAGATCCTGCACATGCAGGACGGTCCGGGCGCCGAATAATTTGGCCAGGAGGCCGATCGGCGCGACAAACAGGGTCGGCTCGACGCAAAGCATAATGTCGGGCCGAAAGCCGGCGATTCGCCACAAAGCCACCGGCGCGGACGAAACGGCGAAGCTCAAAGGGGCGATGAGGCGCCAGACACCGCGCATTTCCGCACGCAGCGCGATCGGGCAGTGTAGAACTCTGACGCCGTCGCGAGTTTCGCCGGCGTAGCGGCCTGCCTTATAGGGAGGAGCCGCGCGCCAGCCGGGGTAATGCGGCGGCGCGGCGATGACTTCGACCTTATAGCCCTGTTCGGCGAGGTAAGCGCCGATTTCGCCCGTAAATCGACCGACGCCGATCATTTCCGGGGCGTAATTTTCTCCATAAATAAGAATTTTACGGCTGGTACATGTTTCGGCGCGGTTCAGCATTCACCCTCAATACTCGGATAGACAACACGGGCGTTGAAGCGAACGCCTTGCGGCGCGTTCCGTTCAGATCGACGCGGTCTCGTGAGCGCGGCCGTTGAACGCTTGACCCTTTGGAGCTAGTGCGCTCGGGCTCCGGGAGCACAGTTTACGTCGGCGACTCGGCCGAGCAGCATTCGCGCCAACGTATTGGCGCCGCCTTCCGATCCGGGCGGCGCAACCCCGCGGCAGCCTCGGCCGGAGCGCGAGGCGTTGTTCGCGCAGGCGCGAAGGGGGAGCCTTATTTCGGCGTGATGGTCGTGATCGTGGTGCCGACCGAGGTCGCGGTCCCAGGAACGCCGGTGACGTTCGAGGTCGATATCGCCGTCGAGGATGTGATCGGCGTGGCCAACGTACGTCCGTGGACGGCGGCCGACGCGAGCGGCACGCCCTCGACGGCAGTCGTCACGCCAATCGACGCAGACGCCACGGTGCTCACGAAATTGAAGAATTTTGTGAGATCGGTGGATTGCGCATTGGCGATGAAAATGATGTCTCCATTGCGCATCTGCGTGCGCGTGGCCAGAAAATAGCCGCCCGGATCGCGCAGATTGATCTGGAAGATGACCGGAACGAGATCGCCGGTGAAGCGCGATATGTCCGCGCCGAGCAGCTTGGCGACTTCCTTCGGCTCCCTCCGATAGAGGAAAACGGCGCTGGCGTCGGCGCGGGCGTCCTGCAGGCCGCTGGCCTTCGCGACGCCCTCGGCGAGATTGATCCGCCATGCGTCGAAATTGAACTCGCCTTGCGATCCGAGCGTGCCCTCGACGCCAGAGGCGCCGAACACGATGAATTTTTGCTGTTCCTGATAGACGTAGATGCGGTCGCCCGGCTGGATATAGATATTGTTTGAGGCGTTCATGACCAGATTTTCGAACGGCACAGTCGCCCGCTTGCCGCCGCGTTCCAGCATGACCCAGGTCGAGTAGCCCTGTCCCTTGATGCCGCCCGCCCGCGTGATCGCATCGAGCACCCGGTCGCCGGCTCCGGTGGCGGGGACGGCGAAGCGCAGCGGCGTGTTCACTTCGCCGATGACGCTGATCAGCGACGTCCTCTGCTGGGCGAGCGTGACAATGACCTGCGGCTCGATCGCCCGATTCTTGATCTTGGCGACGATCTCGTCCTGAATTTCGACGTTGGTGCGGCCGGCGGCGCGGATCACGCCCGCGAAGGGGATGGTGATATTGCCGTTGTTGTCGACCGCCTGGTCGGGAAGGGAGACGAAATTGCCGGGACGCGAGCCGGCGTCGAGCGGGATGAACAGGCCGCCCGCGGTCGCTTCGAAGATCGTCGTCGAGACGATGTCGCCGATGCCGAACTTGATGTTGGAGGCGGGGCGGCGATCGGTGAATGCGCCGGCCAGCCCCTTCGGCTCATAGGCTGCGAGAATGTCGATCGTCTCGGGGGTGAGTTTGACGAGCGCGTAGGGGATCGTGTCGGATCTCTGGCTCAGCACATCTACCGAGGCCGGGCCGTCATACGGAAAGAATGTACAGCCGCCGACGCCGATCATAGCTGTCGCCGCCAAGGTGAATCCGGCTAATCGAGAACCCAGCATGAACCTCGCCCCTCTAAGACTTCATCCAGAGATACCTTGTCAGCGCGGCCGGGACCAGAGGAACCGTCGGGGCGAGGTCGGCGAAGGGCGCAGTATATCGGCGCCTGTTACATAATTAGCACAGCTCAGATCAGGCTAAATCCGCCCTTCCCGGCGCGAGCGGACAGCGCTCGGCCGCACCTTTTCAGATTAACCACACTGACTCGCCGCCGCGGAACTTCAAGCGGGATTCGTCTTTCCGATCGAGGCCTGCGCCGTTCCAAGCCGACGTCACAGCGCCGATCCAAAGAAAGTCCGCCTCGATGGACAAGGGGAAACGCAACGTTATTGAGCGCGCCGCTTTGCAGGCTCAAAGAATTTCAGACAAGCTTCTGTAATGGAAGTGGCAATGAAGGTATTTTCTCGCGATACGTTAATGCGGCTACGAGCAACGCCGTGGACGTCGGAACAGCCAATCGCAGGCGATTAGCCGGATTTGCGATTGTGCAACTCGAGATCCGGCGGGTTGACGATCCAGCGGGGCGATCGAGGCCAAAGACCATCGGATTTCCGACCTCAGCGCGCTCTCGATCTCGCGCCTTGCGCCATTTTCCAGCTCGACGAGAGCAGGACTGGCCCGCCTCCCTCGCGCATAGAAATCGAAGCATCGCTGCGCACCGCCCATTCGGGGGACGATCCGTTGCGAAACCCTCGCGCTGGCCTCGGGCGTGCGCCGCCGACAAGAGGGCTCACTCAATCCTTCGAGGCCGCAGGAAACACGCCGGCGCCGAGAGCCTTGCGTCGCCTGCTTGAGAGTACGGCGTCAGTTCCGGCGCGCCCTAGCGTGATCGGAGGGCCTGAAGGGCTAACGCAGGGCGATGAGGCAGAAATCCACCATCTGGTCGAGGGTCGGCTCCGGCTCCTGCGCCCATTCGACCATTAGGCGAGGATGGCAGAATCGAATGCACGCGCTATGCACGAGCGTAGCAGCGAGGTCGCAGTCCTCGACGTGAAACTCGCCGTCTTTCTTGCCCTGCGAGATGATTTCGGCGAAGGACCGCGTGATCGTCCCGACGTGTTCGCGCACGATCGGCCAGTTTTCATTGAACGCTGTTTCAACCAGTTCGTGCAGTTTGCGATTCGACATGAAGCGTTGAGAGTTGGCGCTTTCGATCGCTGCGACGGAGGCGCGCAGCTTTTCGCCGGCACGTCCCGGGCGACCGGCGATCTTGGCCACCGCGCCCTCCATCTCTTCGAGGAGCCGGCGGCCTACCGCTTCGTTAATCTCCGACTTTGCGGCGAAGAACCGGTAGACATTCGCCGGCGACATCCGCAATTCGCGGGCAATGTCCGCAACCGTTGTCTTTTGAAATCCGATTTGGCTAAACAGTCGCTCGGCGACCCCAACGATAGTGAGATGCGGATCGCTTTCCTTATGTTCGCTGACGATTTTCATTACACCGCTATCCCAAATCCGCAGGAAAGTTTATACAGCAAGTCGAACCACTAAGCGTCACCTATTTGGGTTCCGTACGCCCCGTGGTCGCAGGTCTAACCCCATGCAAGCGCCCCGCTTTCGGCTCGTCGGTACATTCTTCCGAAGTTTTGCCTCCCCACGAAAGCCATGTCGAGCGATTCGTGCGGCTCCATCATTTCACCGATGAAATATTGACAACGTCAAAGGTTATTCAATACCCTTATTTCCATTAAATTTGTGCAATATTGAGTTAAATTCCGATTCGTTGCAACGGTCTCCATTTACCCGCCCCGGGTCAAAGAAGAATTTCAGTCATCGCGTCCCATGGCGCGGTTTTCGCTGGCGCTCCGATGACGCTTATGCGCTAAATAGACAAACGCTGGGAGATGGTAGATGCAAGGACTCGAGGAAATCGACATTCGGACATTGCTTCGGCTGGAGACCGATTTCACAGACCAGGGCCTTGACGATTTTATCGAATATGTCCGCGGGCATTACGGTCTCGCCAATATCGCCTATCTGTGCCCCTCCTTCCGTGGGCGCTCGATGGTGGACCCTTTCGCCAACATGACTTACAGCGAAGAATGGATCCGGCACTACAGGTCCAACAGTTACGCCAACATCGATCCTGTCATCAACGTCGGCGCCCGCTCGCTTCTACCTGTCGATTGGGCGCGGCTGCCACGGAACGACAAAAAGGTGCAGCGGCTCTTCGGCGAAGCCAAGGACGCTGGCGTCGGCCAGCAGGGCCTGACGATTCCCGTGCGCGGCCCGACGAATGGCCTCTGGGCGCTATTCATCGCGACCTCCGATGAAAGCGACAGGGATTGGGCGCTGCGCCGCTACGAGCTGATGCGCGACCTCGTCCATGTCGCCCATTACGTCCATCAGCGCGCCTACAGCCTTCATATCGAAGACGCCCAAGTCGATCTCAACGTCATAACCAAGCGGGAAATCGAGGCGCTCGAATGGTCGGCGGAAGGCAAGACCCTCGCCGACACTTCGATCCTGATGCGGATCTCCGTCGAGACCGTGAAAGCTCATCTCGACTCAGCTCGATTCAAATTGCACGCCCTCAACCGCGTGCACGCGGTCACTAAAGCAATTCGGGCGGGCCTTATCAGATGATTCAGAAAACGCAAAGTATATCAGGCAGTAAAAAGTTCTTGCCAGTCGCGGCAATAGAGTTATATATCGCATCTTATTAGACGTCAGTCAACGCCTTTCTCCGCCGGATTTCCATTTCCGCGCGCGGCCAAGCCCGTAGAATGCGCGATTGCCGCCGTTCGCCCAGGCCATCTCCAGCGCGGCCATCCCCGATCGGGGGAATATCCTTCATCAAGAAAGGCTATCAATCTAGGGTCCATACCATCGATTGTGGGAGGCCCCATCATGATCAACATAGTGTACGGATATGAAAGGCAAGAACGCCCTGAACTGTTTCAAGAAATGTTCAGGCATCGCAAGAAGATTTTCATCGATCAGAAGAAATGGGATATCAAATCTGCCGATGGAGAACTTGAGTACGACGAATTCGACCGCGACGACGCCGTATATATTTGCAGTTTTTTGCCTGACGGAAGTCTCGGCGGGTCGATCCGGTTTTTGAACACGACGACCGAACATATGGCGAGCACGGTCTTTCAGCATATGTTCCCCGGACTTGTCGTCCGCTCGCCGACGATTTGGGAAGCAACCCGCTTCGCCGTGCCGGAGGATCGCCGCCTGCAGCCGAACGGCGTCTCTCGCGCCGCCTGCGAGATCATCGTCGGCATGTGCATGTTCGGGCTTGAATTCGGCGTCTCGCAAATGACCGCCATCTACGAGGCGCCGCTCGCGCGCATCTTCAAGAGATGCGGCCTTTATCATTATGTGCTGGGCCGCCACAGGAGCCGCGAGCACGGGTCTCTCCAATTCGGCCTTTGCGAGGTCTCGCCCGAACTCGAGGCGTCAATACGTAACGCGACCGGCATCTCGGCTCTCGAACCTTTGGCCGAAGCGGCGGAATAAGCGGCAGGCCGGGAGGGCTTCTGCCGAGGCCCTCCGGCAAAGCGGCGTCAAGCGCGACCGGCCGGCGCAAGTCTCCGCGCGGCCGCGTTCTCCGCCCTTTGCCGCGCATGATCCTTCGGGACCAACCGGGTCGGATCATGCTTCAGGCGTCGAAACCCTCCGCCCGAAAGGTTTCCGCCTTTCGGGCGGATGCCTTTCGCGCGCCTGGCTGGCGCGCGTTTTCGACCCGGCGGGCTCAATCCGCCAAGATCCGGGGCGCCGGCGGAAAGGCGGCTATTTTTCTGCACGGGCCGGCTATATGAACGCATCCGAAGCGTGGCGTCTCGCTGTTGCAGCGGCGTCCGCGCCGGAAAGGATGCTTCAGAATGTCGATCGCGATCGCTCTTGTAGCTGTCGCCGCCTTCACGGCAGGCTTCATCAACGCCATCGCGGGCGGCGGCTCCTTTCTCACGCTTCCCGCGCTGATCGCCGCCGGCGTGCCGCCGATCGCGGCCAATGCGTCGAGCACCGTCGCGCTTTTTCCGGGTCAGGTCACGACGGGATTCGCCGCTCGCGACGGCATCGCCGCGGCGGCCAGGGATCACCGCATCGATGTGCCAGCGCTGGCCGCGATCAGCCTCACGGGCGGCCTCGTCGGCGGCCTGCTGCTCCTGGTGACGCCCGCCTCGCTCTTTTCCCGCATCATTCCCTGGCTCATCCTGTTCGCCACCATCATCTTCGCCGGCGGCAATTTTCTGCGCTCCGACAGCAAGCGCTTCCATCTCGGCAAGACGGGGGTCCTCATCGCCCAGACGGCCGTCTCCGTCTATGGCGGCTATTTCGGCGGCGGCATCGGCATTCTGATGCTTGCGGCGTTGACCCTTTACGGCCTTCGCGACATCTGGCTGATGAACAGCCTGAAAATTCTGCTGGCGGTGCTGATGAATGCGGCGGCCGTCGTCACCTTCATCATCGCCGGCCTCGTTCACTGGGATCTGACGATCATCACGGCGATCGCCGCGATCGGCGGCGGCTATGTCGGAGTCCACGCCTCGCGGCGGCTGCCGCAGAATATCGTGAAAGGGTTCGTCATCCTGGTCGGACTGATCCTGACAGTCTATTTTTTCCTGAAGGCGGATTGAGATCGGATCGAGCGGATGCGGGTCATTCATTTCGAAGGGGCGGGCGGGCCGGAGGTCATCAGCATCGGCGAAGTCCCGCGGCCGGAGCCGGGACCGGGCGAGGTCCTGATCGAGGTTGCGGCGGCCGGCGTCAACCGGCCGGATTGCATGCAGCGCGAGGGCGTCTATCCGCCGCCGCCCGGCGAATCGAGCGTCCCGGGGCTCGAGGTTTCAGGGCGCGTCATTGCGCTGGGCCAGGGCGTCACGAGCATCAAGGAAGGCGACAGCGTCTGCGCGCTTCTCGGGTCTGGCGGTTATGCCGACTATGCGCTGGCGGCTCAGCCGCTCTGCCTGCCTGTGCCTGCCGCTCTCAGGGTCGAAGAGGCGGCGGGCCTGCCCGAAACCTTCTTCACCGTCTACGACAATGTCTTCACGCGCGGACGCCTTAAAGCGAACGAGACGCTGCTCGTGCATGGCGGATCGAGCGGCATCGGCACGACGGCGATCCAGCTCGCCAAGGCGTTCGGCGCGAAAGTCATCGTGACCGCCGGCTCCGAGGAAAAATGCGCCTTCTGCCGGACGCTCGGCGCCGATGCCGCGATCAATTACAGGACGGAGGATTTCGTCGCCGAGACGAAGGCCTCGACCGACGGGCGCGGCGTCGACCTCGTGCTCGACATGGTCGGCGCGCCCTATTTTGCGAAGAACCTCTCGGTTCTCGCCACGGAAGGCCGGCTCGTGCAGATCGCCGCCTCGGCGGGCGGCAAGATCGAAGCCTTCAACCTATGGCCGGTGCTGATGCGCCGGCTGACCATCACCGGCTCGACGCTGCGGGCGCGCTCAGTCGTGCAAAAGGCCGAGATCGCCAGGCTGCTGCGCGAGAAGGTCTGGCCGCTGCTCGACGAGGGCAAGATCAGGCCGGTGATCCACGCGACCTTCCCGCTCGAAGAGGCGCGGCGGGCGCATGAACTGATGGAGTCCTCCGCCCATATCGGCAAGATCCTGCTTGTGACGGGGCGCTAGGCCCGGCGCCGAAAAGCCGGTAGGGTTTCGACCAGGCGCGCTCGCCCGCGCCAGCGGCGACTCCTACGCCATTGAAAGAACGCCAATGGACGTGATCATCTATCACAATCCGAAATGCGGCACGTCGCGCAATGTGCTCGGCCTGATCCGCAACGCCGGGATCGAGCCGCATGTCATTGAATATCTGAAGACGCCGCCGACGCGGGCGATGATCGCGCAGCTGGCCGCCCGCTCTGGCCAGCCGCTGCGCACGCTTCTGCGCGACAAGGAGCCGGCGTTCGCCAAGCTCAAGCTCGACGATCCGTCGCTTTCGGACGAGGAGCTGCTCGACGCGGTCGAAAGGGACCCCATTCTGCTCAACCGGCCGATTGTCGTTTCGCCGAAGGGCGTGAAACTGTGCCGCCCATCCGAGCTCGTCCTCGATCTTCTGCCGCCGCAGCAGGGCGAATTCTTCAAGGAGGACGGCGAGCGCATCGTCGACGAGCGCGGCCGCCCGGTCGCCAGCGCGTAGGGCGCGGCGCGCATCGCGGCGGCGCGGCCGCTCTATCGCTTCGGCGCTTCGAGAATGAAGGTCTGATGGTACTCCAGCAGCGCCTTCTGGCCCTTTTCTTCTCCCGCCTTCTCCTTGTCGAGCGTGAAATAGGAAAAGCCGGTCCAATTTCGCCCGGTCGACGAGCCGTAGGAATTGGGAAAGCCCCAGCTGTCGAAATAATGGGCGCGGCGGTTCTCGACCCTGCTCACCACCGTCCAGTGCTCCCAGGGCTTGCCGAGACCGATGATGGCCGCGCGGCGGGTCTCGCCGCCCGGCGTCAGCTCGGATTGCAGCCAGGTGAAATATTCGCCGACGGTCTCCATCTTGCGCCGGTGCAGCGGCCGACTGCAGATAAGATCGCACCGATGGACGCGCTTCGTCCAGCCTTGCGCGGCTTCGAGAAGGCGAAGCAGCCCGTCCACTTCGACGCCATCATAGATGATTGCCGGAAACAGATCCGCGGCGCCTTTGCATAGCGCCTTGAGCAATCGCTGGTCCATCCGCTCGGAATGATCGAACAGCAGCTTGCAGGCGTTGAGCACGGTATAGAGCGCGCAAAGCCCGTCGATTCGCCCCTGCATCTGCGGCTTCGGTTTCAAGGCGCTGTTCCTGTCGCGGTCCGGCTTGCACTCAACCGGAAAACGCTTTCTCCCGCAACGGACGCCGGCCGCGTGATGACTGCGCGATGACAGAGCGCCATTTTGACCTATTGCGCTGGGGTTTTATCCCTTACTTCGTCAAGGATCCAAAAGGCTTCCCGCTGATTTTTAATGCGAGAAGCGAGACGCTGGCGAGCCGGGCGAGCTTTCGGACGGCGTTCAGACGCCGCCGCTGCCTGTTTATCGCAGACGCCTTTTATGAATGGCGCCCCGAGCCCGGCGCGCACCGCAAGCAGGGCTCGCGCGCCTATCTGTTTCGCCGCGCGAACGGCGCCCCGCTCGGCCTAGGCGGCCTATGGGAAAATTGGATCGGGCCGAACGGCGAGGAAATGGAAACGGCCTGCATCGTCACGACCGCCGCCAATGGCGCGACATCGGCGATCCACGACAGGCTGCCGGCGATTATTTCGCCCGAAGCCTTCGGCCTCTGGCTCGACCCGGACGAATCGAGGGCCGAAGAAGCGTTCGGCCTGCTGCGGCCGCCCGAAAACAACGTCGTGACCTTTTTCGAGATCAGCGCCCTCATCAACAAGGCGGAGAACGACACGCCTGAGGTGCAAACGCCCGTGGCTGGACCGGAGCGCGAAGCGCATTGGGATGACGAGACTCCGGCGCAGAAAAGCCTGTTCTGATTGCGCCGTGCGGCACAGCAGGCCGAGGCGGCCGTTGGCCTGAACCATCAAAATGGTCCAGCATCCAATATAGATCAGGTCATGGTTTGTAAGGATAAAGCACGCAGATCTCCGTCGAGGACGCCAAAGCCCAGCTCACTGAGCTGGTGCGCCGCGCGGAGGCGGGCGACGAGGCGATCTTGATCGGCCACGCCGCCATGCGGCTCGCGCCAGTCAAGGCTACGGCGGACCGCAGATCTCGCAAGGAGCTGCTCGAAATTACGCGGCAGAGCGAAGCCGACGAATTTTCGATGAAAGCAAAGTAAATTTTTGCTTCAGTATGGCGATAACATTTTTGTAATGATAACTGCGCAATGGCCGCGTCAACTTGTCCCGCTACCGGGATATTGCAACGCAGCATAGGACCATTTATATTTCACTCAGCTTCAATACGATCCTGAGGGAGGAATCGTTCGAGGTAATATATTGGAGGTATCCGATATGACTGCCAGACTTCCCGCTCTCGCTGCCGGCCTTTTCGGCGCCGTTGCAATCATTGGCGCCGCCGCCGCCGAGCCCTTGGCGCCTTTGAACGCTCCCGCGAATAGGAGCGACGACGTGACCGGCTCCATCGTGACCCCGGCCGTTTCGAAGGCCGATCCCTCGCTTCGCGTTTATTGCTTCAATGGCGCCGCTCGCGACGGGTTGACCCAGCATCGCGGCTGGGTGTGCCAGCAGGACACTACCGCACGGCACGACCAGTAAGACAGGCCGCCGGTCCTCTTCTGGACCGCGGATGAAACCCCGCAGGTCCCACCCCTTCGGGGCGCGCAAGACTTCGGAGCATGATGAGAAATCATCATGCTCCGATTGTTTGCGCTTCTGGCCAGGCGCGCTTTTCGGACTGACACCCTCGACAAGACAGCGGCGATCAAAGATGAGAAGCGATGCGCCCGCTTCCGCCGCTTCTCGTCGATCTCCTGATTTGCCTGCGTTTCGGCACGCGAATTCCGATCCCTGAGGTTGCGGTAAAGGCAGAGCAAGGTCTTGCGGGATTTTCCCGCGCCATGCGGCTGCTGCCGCTGGCAGGCGCCCTCGTCGGCGCCTTTGGGGCGACAGCGCTCTTCGCCGCGTCGTCGCTGGGTCTTTCGCCCGTGGTCGCCGCGCCGCTCGCCATCGCGGCGCTGGTTGCGACAAGCGGGGGCCTGCACGAAGACGGCCTCGCCGATTGCGCCGACGGCTTTGGCGCGGCGGTCTCTCCGGCGCGCAAGCTCGAGATCATGGCGGACAGCCGCATCGGCGTCTTCGGCGCTTTGGCCCTCGCTCTAGCGCTCTATCTCCGCGCGGCGAGCGTTGCGGTGGTTGCCGGAAAGAGCCTCGTCCTCGGCGGCGCAATCCTTGTCGCGGCCGCCGCCGCCTCACGTGGCGCAGCGCTCATTCCCTTCTTCTTGCTTCCGCCCGCGCGAGACTCGGGCGCGGGCTTCGCCGCGCGGCCTCAAAGGGCTTCTCTGGCGACCGTCGCCGCGCTGTCTTTCGCTTTTGCCGCGATTCCCCTCGCCGCAGGCGCCGTCCCCATGCGAGCGGCGCTGTCCCTTGCCGCCTGCGGGGCGGCGGGCCTGGCCGTCAGTGTGGCTGCAAAGCGCCAGATCGGCGGCCAGACGGGAGACGTCGCCGGCGCGGCGCAGCAGATCGCCGAGGTTCTTTTCTATCTCGTCTACGCCGCCCAAATTTGAGCGCGGCGGCTCACAGTCCGGCGAGATAGAGCGTCGGATCCACCGGCGTTGCGCCCTTGCGCAGCTCGAAATGCAGCTGCGGCGAGGCGACATTGCCGCTCTGGCCGGATTTCGCGATGATCTGGCCGCGCTTCACTGTCTCGCCGCGCTTGACTTCGATGTCGCCATTATTGGCGTAGGCCGAGACGAATCCGTTCGGATGACGAATGAGAATCAAATTGCCGTAGCCTTTGAGTTCATTCCCGGCATAGGCGACGACGCCGCTTTCCGCCGCTTTGACGGAGGTGCCTTCGGGAACCGCGATATTGATGCCGTCATTACCGCCGGGCTTGAACGACTGGATGATGCGGCCCCGAGCAGGCCAGCGGAATTCCGGATTGGCGTCGCCCTTGGCGTCAGCGCCCGCCTCATTTTCGGCCTCTGCCTTCGTCGCTTCCGGCGTGGGCGCCGCCTGTTTCGGGCTGTCCGGCTTGGCGGTCTCCTGTTTCGTCAGGAGGGCGGTCTTGACGGGCTGCGCGGGGGCTGTCTTGACGGGCTGTGCGGGCGTCGCCTCCGCCTTCACGGCGACAGCCTTTTTGACCGGCGCTTCCGCCTGCGCGACCTTTTCAGCCGCGACCTTAGCCGCCGCGGTCTTTTCCGCCGGATGCGTCAACGCCGCCGACTTCTCGGGCTTGGCGCTCGGGGCCCTTGCAATTTCGGGCTTCGCGGCTTCAGCCTTGGCGACCTCGGTCCTGGCGGTCTCCGCTTTGGCCCCGGCGACATTGGTTCCAGCGGCGCCTTTCAAAAGTCTGATCTTTTCGGCGTGCGCCTCGGCCGGCTTGCGGAGTGGCGCTGCGGGCGCTGTGGGGGCCGTGGGGGCGCTCGCCGCCTGCGCGACCCGCGCCGGGCCGGCCGCATTATAGACGGGAATGACAAGACGCGTTCCGGCCTGAACCTGCGCGGCGGAGGAGAGGCCATTCGCCTTGAGGAGCGCGTCCTTCGGCACGCCGTAGCGCGTAGCGAGAACATCGGCGCTCTCGCCCTGGGCGACCTGGATCGGCGTGCCGCCGGCGGCCGACCATCCTGCCATGGCCTGGGAGAGCGGCGCGGCGGCCGCGAGGCGGGGCGCCTGCGGAACGGTTGGGGGCTGATATTGAGTCGGCGCGGCGAGCGGGCGTGACTGAACCGGCGCCACGGGCGCGGCTGGATTGATGCTGGCGGTCGGCGCCGGATCGGTTCCCGCCTGCGAGGTCTGGAAGGGGTTGCTGAACGGATCGGCCAGGCGCTCGGATCCCGCGCAGCCCGCGAGCAAGCCCGCCGTAGCGCCGATCAAGGCCAGCCGTAACGCGATGCGAGAGGAACGAACCGGAGCAATATGACGCATGACGCAACCCACCAACGCAATAGCTAATGAGGGCATTAAAGGCGGCGCGAGTTAAAGGACGGTTTCAAAGTGAACGGACGGTCAAGAAAAACCGAAGATCATTAAGCTTGCGGCGTCGGGGCGTCAGGACCGGCGGCGGCGTACGGACGTCTCACGGTTGCTTTTTGTCTTAGATTTCCTGTGAGCGGCCCGGCAGGATGGGCTGCAGTCGGCTCGGACAGACAGAAGCAATGTCGAGCCCGCCAGCGCCATTGCGCGCGACGCGCACGATATGCTGCCGGCGCGGTTCGTTGCGGTCCGGGCGCCCCATGACCAGAACGCCGTCCCGAGCGAGAACCGCAAGCAGGCTCTCCGGCGGCTCGTTCAGCGCCCCCTGGACAATGATCCGGTCGAAGGGACCGGCGGCGGGCGGAACCGCAAGCCCGTCGCCCCAGACGACCGTCGCCCGCTCGACGCCGAGCCGCGCGAGCCGCTCGCCGGCTTCGATGGCGAGGGTCTGGAATCGTTCGTAAGAGAGGACTTCGCGGGCGATGCGCGCGATGAGCGCCGTGGAATAGCCTGACCCGGTTCCAATCTCGAGCACACGGCGGCCCGCGGGCGAAAGCGCCTCGATCATCCGCGCGGCGAGCCAGGGCTCCGGCAGGGTCTGGCCGCAGCGCAGCGGCAGGGCGAGATGCCGGCGCGCGAGATCCTGATAGCGATGCGGCACGAAGATTTCGCGCGGCACAATTTCGAGCGCGCGCAGCACGCTGACGTCCTGAATGCCGCGGGCGCGCATTGCGAGGAGAAACGCCGCCTTTGCCCGCGCAAGGGCTTCGAGCTCGCCGGGAAAAGCCTCGTCCGTCTGCGGGGGCAAGGCCGGCGCCCTCGTCAGCCCAGCGCCTGCGCATAGCGCGTCAGCGTCGGTCCATCCGTGAGATTGAGCCGGAGCGGCGTCACCGAAATGCGGTTTTGCGCCAGAGCTTCGACGTCGGTGCCTTGCCCCGGCGCCGAATAGGGGTGGTCAAAAGCGATCCAGAAATAGGGATTGCCGCGCCCGTCGGCGCGCGCGTCGATCTTGACGAGATAGCCGCGATGGCCTTGCGCGGTCACAGCGACGCCTTCTACTTCTTGTGGCGGGCAATCGGGAAAATTGACGTTGATAATGATATTCGGCGCAATCCCTTCCGCCAGGACCCTGCCGATCAGAGCGGGAGCGTGTGTCTCGGCGCAGTTCCAGAAGGTCGTCTCGCGCTTCGACCGGCGGCCGTAGGCCTGCGACAGGGCGATCGACGGTATGCCGAGGATCGCCCCTTCCATGGCCCCCGCCACAGTGCCCGAATAGATCACGTCCTCGGCGACGTTCTGGCCGCAATTGACGCCCGAGAGGACGACGTCCGGCGGCGCGCCGTCGAGAATCCGGCGCACGCCCATGATGACGCAATCGGTCGGCGTGCCTTTGACGGCATAGCGCCGCTCTGAAATCTTGCGCAGACGCAACGGATCGTTGAGTGACAGCGAGTGGGCGACGCCGGACTGATCAGCCTCGGGCGCGACGACAAAAACGTCGTCTGACAGCGTTTTGGCGATCCGCTCCAGAACGCCAAGCCCGGGCGCGTGGACGCCATCGTCATTGGTGACAAGAATCCGCATCAACCCGGCTCCCGCGGCGCGGCGGCGCACGCCTGAAGCATGAAGGCGAAAAGCCGCCGGCTCTTCGGAGAAAGTCATGCGTCAGAAAAAGGATGAAGGGCATGATAAGACCATCACGCCCGAAACCGCGATCTTTCTAAGAGATCAAGCGCAAGAACGAAATGATCTTCAGCAAATGATCTTCATGGGTCGGGGCGCGCCGACGGACGCGAGCGGGAGTTTCTCGCAGGCGCGCCGGCCCTCGGCCATTCTACTTTTGGCAGGCGGGTTCGTTCAGAACCTCGAGGCTCGACAATTCGCCGGAGAGGACGAAATCGCCGTAGTCCAGCTTGAGAGCGCGAGAAATACCGTTCCTGTAGAGGTCGAAGGAAAGGACGTAGCTCGGGCTTTCGTCCTTCTTTCCGGCTTCGAAATAGCTGATCGAGACCGGCCATCGCGTCATATTCGCGAGTTCAGGAATTTGCGCCGCTTTTTCAGGCGCCGGCGTGGTGATCGGGCGGCCGATATAGGTCGTCGTCTCAAACACCTTCTCGCCCGTGTCCGACCCATCGAACACCTTCACTTCGATCAGGTTCTTGCCCGTCTCCGCCGCCGCGACGATGCGTTTCAGATGTTCGGTGGGAAAAGCGACGTCATCGCCAAGCTCGAGGCGGCTCCGTTTCGGCTTGGCGAGATTGACGAGCACCGGCCCCTTGCCGGATTTGACCGCCCTGCCGTCGATCGATTCAGGGGCTCCGCTGTCTACCCTTGTCTGCATTTTAAAGTCGAAGGTCTTGCCGTCCGGATCCTCGAAGGTCGCCGAATGCATGTCGGAGACGCGCGTCGGGCCTTCGGCCGGCTGCAGTTCCGTCAGTTGACGCAAATTCTGGACATAGCCTTCACAAGGCGATCCGGCGAAGTCGAAGGCGATGCGCCCATGCGCAGCCGTCGGGCTCTTGCTGCCGACAGATTTTGAAAGAGTCAGCTCGTAGACGGCGCGATGCGACGTCAGGCGGACCTCGTCGTCGAGATTGCCGGCGAGCGGCTCGATCTTGACCTGATCCGGCCCGGGCTGGGCCGCATGGGCCCCTCCGAGGGCCGCTATGCTGAAAGCCGCCATAATGGGGAATAGGCCGGCAAGAGCCACGGAAATCAGGAATCGGCGATGCGTGTGAGACATGGTCGTTGGTCCTTGGGCGTCACGGCGGCTGAACGAATCCTCCCAGGAGACGAATCCTGCCAAGCGGCTGAAGCCTAAGGTCAATGGGCGGCGGTTGCAAGCCATGCCGCCGGCGGCCGCGTCTGCGGCAGGTTGGCGGGCCTGGCCGCCGCTATCGCGTTCCATTGATCCCGGCATTTCGCGCAGTTCCTCGACCTACAGCGTTTTCCTTGTGTGAACCGGTATCCATCCAGTGCGCCTGTGCTGTATATGAACACGTCTTAATTGAGGAGTTTTTAAGGATGGGTGAGACCGAAGCGAGACTGAAGGACCTGGGGATATCCTTGCCTTCCCCAGCGGCGCCGGTAGCGAATTACGTTCCTTTCGTGATTTCCGGCTCGCAGCTCGTCATCTCAGGCCAGCTGCCCTTCGGCCTCGACGGCAAGATCGATTCAGCTCACATCGGCAAGATCGGCGCGTCGGTTTCGGCCGAGGCCGGCAAGGCCGCGGCGCGCGCCTGCGCGATCAATGTGCTGGCGCAGGCCAAGGTCGCGCTCGGCAATCTCGACAGGATCGCGCGCTGCGTCCGGCTCGGCGGCTTCATGAACGCCGCCCCCGGCTATTCGGCCCTCCCGGCCATCATGAACGGCGCCTCCGACCTCATGGTCGGCGTTCTCGGCGAGCGCGGACGCCATGCTCGCTCGACTGTCGGGGTCGCGGAGCTGCCGCTCGACGCCGCCGTGGAGGTTGAGGCGCTCTTCGAGATCGCGCCCTAGCGGCGGTCCTGTGAGCCGCCCCGCAACAGGCGCCGCGCCGGACTGGCTGACGGCGCAGCCGATCGCCCATCGCGGGCTGCACGCGAAGACGCGGGGCGTCGTCGAGAACACTTTGGCGGCGGCGGAGGCGGCGATCGTCAGGGGCTACGCCATCGAATGCGATATCCAGCTCGCCGGCGATGGCGAGGCTGTCGTATTTCATGATTTCACGCTCGAGCGCCTGACGCTCGGGCAAGGCCGAGCCGACGCCCTTTCGGCGCGCGAGCTTGGCGCCGTCCGCTTCCGCGACTGCGGCGAGATGATTCCCGCCCTGCCCGCCTATCTCGCCAGGATCGGCGGCCGGACGCCGCTCGTCATCGAGATCAAGAGCCGCTTTGACGGCGACACGCGCCTTGCCGCCCGCGCGCTGGCTGTTCTTTCCGGGTATGCCGGGCCGGCGGCCCTCAAGAGCTTCGATCCGGCCGTCGTCGCATTTCTGCGTGCGCAGGGCGCGCGCCTTCCGCTGGGGCTGGTGGCGGAAGCGCATTATGGCGTCGGCCAATGGCCCGAGCTTTCGCCCGGCCAAAGACAGGAACTGGCGACGCTTCGCGATTTTGCCCGCGCCCGGCCCGATTTCCTGTCCTGGAGCGTCGCCGACCTGCCGCATGCGGTTCCGGAGCTGTGCCGCAACAGCCTCGGCCTGCCGGTCATGACCTGGACCGTGCGCACGCCGGAGCAGCGCGCATGCGCCGCCCTCTGGGCCGACCAGATGATCTTCGAGGGGTTCGAGCCTTGACGAAGGCCGGCGTCGCGGGTCGCGCCTCGCGCAACTATTGCGGCCCCGGGGCATCCATCAGCCGGTCTGCGACGAGAAACCGGATAGCCCGCGTGTAGGCTTCGTCCGTATCGCCGCGGAACTGCCCGCTGGCATAGGCGATCTGCTTCCCGGCCTTCAAATTCCAGATCGTGATGTCGAAGCTGGAAATGAGGCTCGACACTTTGTGCACGGTCGCGAGCGCGGCGAACTCCGCTCCAGCCTTCTCCGCGAGCGCGCGCCAGCAGCCATTGCAATTATAGCGCGGCTCGGTCTTCGAGATTTCCTCGCGAAAGGGAGAGAGATCGACGGCCCGGTAGCGGCCGGCCTTTTCCAGCGCGTTCGCGAGCGTCGCCGTCGCATGCTCAAGCCTCTCGGGCTGGCCGGGCTTTGCGCCCTCGCCGCTCGTGTCCCACAACTCGACCGGGAAAACCGCGAGCGGTCGCGGGCCATCCGGCTGCGCGAGGGCGGAAGCCGCCGTCAGCGCCAAAAGGACGACCCACCGCCATTGCGTCCGCATGCTGTCCTCCCGATCCATTCATCCCGCTCGGGCGAGGCCCAACGCGCGCCGCGCGCAAAAAGATCCGCGCGGGACTTGCTTCAGGCCTCGGCCCTGGCGCGCGCCATATTGGCAGCGCTGCGGTCAACGCGCGTATAGAGCGTGTAGCGCGGGTCGAAAATGAATTTGACGAGAAGGCCGGCCCAGGACTTGTGCGTCCTGAGATGATCGTAGAATTCCGGGGCGATCCGCTTCAGCTCCGGCAGACGCCTCCAGGGGATGTCCGGAAAGTCATGGTGCTCGTTGTGGTAGCCGATATTGAGCGCGACGAGATTGAGCGGGCCGTAATAGTCGAAGGTTTCCTGCGACGGATCATCGGTGAAATGCTCCTGCACCCAGCGGGCGCCGAGCGGATGCAATCCGCCGACCGAGAACCAGAAAGAGGCGAAGAGATAGAGAAGCGCGTTCGGCCCAAGGAAGACGAGGACGGCGATGTCGAAAGCGATGATGCAGGCGCCGTTGATATAGGTCCAGCGGCCCCACATCGGCACGGTCGCTCTGAGGCGCCCGAGCCGCGACAGCTGGAACGCCGCAAAGAAGAACATCCATGCGGCCTTGCCGTACCAGCTTCGGCCGAAAATCCGCGCCTCCCAATGGCCCGGCAGGTCGGCGTCGTAGTCATAATCGCCGAGATGGGAATGATGCTTAATGTGATAGTAGCGAAATCCCATCGCCGTCGGCACCGCGTTGGGCAGATCGGCGAGGATGCCCGCCCATTTGTTCAAAACGATGCTTTTGAAAATCGCATTATGGCAGGCGTCATGGATGACGACGAACATCGCATGATTGGCGAAGGCGCCGACGCCGAAGGCGACGAGAAGCGCAAGCCACCAATAGCCGAGACCGAGAGAGCCGAGAACAGCGGCGACGGCGATCTGGCCGCCGACGACGGCGACAGTGATAATCGCGGTGACCGGGTCGTGGCCGACCAGCTTCGCAACCTCGGGATGGGCGGCAAGAATGGCGCGCCGGCGCGGCGGATGCGGACGCGGATAGGTCGTCTGCAGAAACCCGGCGTCCGCCGAGGCCGCGCCGGCGCTGACCTCGCCGAACTGCGTTGCGTGAAGACTCATGGCCTTGTCTCCTGAAGAGGAATCCGCCGAAACGTTAGGGCGCTCCGCTTCTCCCCGATCTGATCTGGCGCACAACTGCGACGAAACTTCGCACTATTTGGGCGTTCGAGAATTCGCTCTGCCCAAAAGGCAGAAAGCTTCGAGGTATTCTAAAGGCTGCTTGCTGCTTGCGCCTCAGGCCGCGAGCTTCTTTTCATAGATGCGATGAATCTTGTCGATCTTGGCGCCGGCGAGCTCGATCGGCCGGCGCATGCCGAGATTGTCTTCGAGAACCCAGCCGAATTCGACATGCTCGATGCGGGTCTGCGCGCTGCGCCGGCGGCTTTCCTCGATGAAGGCCAGGATGACCGCGCCGCCCGCCGCCTTGCGGTGGAGCGCGCTGCGCAGTCCGAACAGCAGAAGCCGCCCCGATTTGAAGGTGTGCCGCTTGATCCGCATGAGCAAACGCGGCAGGCCGAGCGGGAAAAGCCGCCCGCCGAGATCGGCGGTGATCTCGTGCAGATTGGGCGCGATGAGGCCGAAGGCCTGCACCACGCCGTCAAGCTCGACCATGAAGCCGCATTCCGGCGGCATGACGAGCTTCAGCCCCTCGCCGGCCGACATGAATTCTTCGAGCGTGAACGGGACGAAGCCCCAATTGTCCTTCCAGGCGTCGTTGAAGACCTCGACCATGATCGCCGCCTCGTCCTCGAGATGTTTGAGGTCGAGCTCCCGGATCTTCAGCCGGTCGCGCCATTCCGGACGCGCCGTGATGGTCGGTTTCGCCGTGCGATCCTTTTCCGTCAATGGATAGCGATAGGAAAAGAGATCGCGCGCCTTGACATAGCCGAGCTCTTCGACCGCCTTCGCGAGATAGGGCGGCGTCCAGGGCATGAAGATCATCGGCTTGGCGTTGTGCCCTTCGACGAGCAGGCCGACCTCATTGTTGACGGAGGGCGAGAACGGGCCATGGATGACGGCGGCGCCCCTTTCGCGCAGCCAGTTCTCGGCGGTCCGCGTCAGCGCCGCAACGACGTCGAGGTCGTCGATTGCGTCGAGGCTGCCGAACTGCGCCCGCGACGCTCCCACGGGGACGAGGCCGCCATCCTTATAGACTTGCGCCATGATGCGGCCGACAGGCTTGCCGTCGCGGCGGGCGATCCAGGCCTGCCGGTCGACCTGCTTGAAATGCGGATTGAACCGCGCGGCATGCAAGGTCCAGCGTTCGGCGTCGAGCGGCGGGGCGAAGCCTTCCTGTCCCTTGTAGATCTGCCTCGGCAGGCGGCAAAAGGTCAGGAAATTGGCGAGTCCGTCGGCGCGAACAACCTCGACCGCCTCTACCGGCATGGCTGAACCCTAAGCTCTGGATGCAATGTAGGCTTCCTTGAAGGGATCAACGCTGCGAAAATTCCACGCCGAGCGTCGGGAGGCGAGCCCTTGCCGCGTTCGCGATCTATCCGCGGAGCGGCAACGCGAGCGCCCCTTCGTTCGAGCCTAGGTCCCGGTCGCCGCTCCGACGGCGCGGGCGGTCGCGGCGCGCGCCGGCTGACGGCTGGCGAGGAAATCAATGACGCCTCGGATCTCCTCTTCCGTATGCGAAGCGGAAATGAAGAAACGGAGGCGCGGCTGATCCTTCGGCACGCCGATCTGGATGATCGGCGGCACATAAAAGCCATTCTCCATGAGGTGGCGCGAGGCGTCCAGCGTTTCGAGGCTGTCGGAAAAAAGGATCGGAACGACCCCGCGCCCGACGGCCGGGCCGGTGTCGAGCCCCGCTTCGCGCGCGAGCTCGACGAAGAGCTCGGCGTTCTTGCGCAGTCGCTCGATCCGCCAGCTCTCCTCCTGAACCAAGCGCAGAGCGGTGGCGGCGGCGGCGGAAATGACGGGCGAAAGGCCGACCGAATAGACGAAGCCCGGCAAAGTGTAGCGCATCCATTCGATCACTGCGGCCTTCCCTGCGACGAAACCGCCGCAGGAAGCCAACGCTTTCGACAGGGTGCCGACGAGGAGATCGACGCGGTGCGGGTCGACCCCGCTGTATTCGCAAAGGCCGCGCCCCTCGGCCCCGAGCACGCCGATGGAATGAGCCTCGTCGACCATCAGCCAGACGTTGTGACGCTCCTTCAGTTCGACGAGGCGCGGCAGGTCGGCGATGTCGCCGTCCATGCTGTAGAGCCCCTCGACGACGATCAGCGCATTGCGGTAGCCGTCGCGCCGCTCCCGCAGCAGATAGTCGAGATGGTCGAAATCATTGTGCCGGAACCCGATGGTCTGCGCCGGCGCGCTCTTCGCGCCGCTGACGATGCTGTTGTGCGACAGCTCGTCGATGAACAGCGCGTCGCGCGATCCGAGCAGGTGAGAGATCGTTGTCACATTGGCGAGATAGCCGCTGACCAGCGTCAGGACCGACTCGGTCCCGAGGAATTTGGCGAGGTCGTCCTCGAGAATATGATGCAGGGAGCGCTGGCCGCCGACGAGGCGCGACGCGAGCGCGCCGACGCCGAAAGTCTCGAGCGCGCCGGAGGCTGCGGTCTTTACGGCCGGATGCGTCGAAAGGCCGAGGTAATCGTAATTGGCGAAACTCACGAAGCGGCGGCCGCTTTCGGCCGCCTCCTTGCGCAGGCTGTCGATCGGAGCGAAGAAGGGATCGCCGCTTTCGAGATAGGCCTTGCCGGCCAGACGAAAGCGCCGCGTCGCGTGGTCTTCGAGGCTGTTGCTCTTGCTCACTTAATCTCTGCTGTCCAAAAGGTTTAAGAAGCGCTCGACGAATGGCGTCTTGATCGAAATCTGAGATGAGCGCTTCGGTTGCAGGGATCGAACGGGATCCGCACGGTTGAGACCGAGCAATAGCATTACGTTTTTCACGGAGCAAAAGCCAACTTCCCTTCGCCCCGCAGGACCGCCGCGGCGGCCGCCAAAAAAACTCCGATAAACACTGAAATTTCAGCGCCTTGAGCAACGCAGTCAATTCGAGTTACAAAACGTAACAAATATCGTTCCTCGCGTCGGATGCGGCGGAGAGGGACGTCTGGGCCGGCCTTGCCCGGCGAAACGAGGCCGTGACGAATCACCTCGTAACGTCGGCAAGGCGACCAGAGACGGCTGTCGCACGACGGCGCACGCGGCGCCAATCCTGTGGCGGCGCCTTCCGGGACGATCGATTTGAGAGTATTGAGGACCATCCCTGATCGCCGGGCGCCGATCGCAATTTGATCGCAACTCGAGGAATCGCAAGTCGAGGTTCAGACCATGAACGACATTGTTGTTCGCACCCCAATGCAATACCTTGATCGGGCGAATGGCGCCCTGCGTGATCTCGGCCTTTTGCCGGCCAAGGTCGAAGCCGTTCCTATCAACGCCCTGCTTGAACGGATTTCGGACCTCGAACCTGAAAAGATCGCGGTGATCGCCAAAACGCTCGGCGAGGCTTCGGTCTTCAACGAGGTGGTGCGCAACGAGACCGCCGCCATGTCGATCGGCCAGCGTTACCAGGACATCGCCAAATCCTTCGATTCGATCCGCGACGACGCCAAGACGATGGTCGACCAGCTCGACGACGGCAAGATCGACCTCTTCGAGCGCGTCAACAATGTCTGGATGAAAGTCAGCCGCGGCGACATCCCCGTCCGCTTCGACAAGATCAAATCGACCTACCTCGAGGTAACCTCGGCGACCAAGGACCAGATCGAGCGCGAAGGACGGATCCTCGAGGCCTATCGCGACTACCGCGGCGCCTTGAAGCAATCGGAAGTTCTTGCGCTTGAAGTTCTGCAGAAGGCCGAGGCGGCGCTCGAGGCCGCGAAGGCTGGGCTGAAGGTCGCTTCCGACGCGGTCGCGAATTTCGCCGGGACGCAGCCAGCCGAACGGGCCAATCTGGAGCTTGCGCGCGACGAGCATCTTCGCCACGTGCAGGATGAAGAGAAGCGCTATCAGATCGCCAAGGATCTCGCCGACAATCTGACGATCAGCTACAACACCTCCGAGGTGATCATGGCGCGGCTGATGCAGACGACCAACGCAAAGGAGCGGGTCTATGCGCAGTCGGTGAGTTTCTTTTCGACCAACGACAGCGTGCTGACAGCGCTCAAGGCGTCGTTCACGGGCCTCTTCGGCCTGCACGAATCGACGGCGACGCTCGACGCCATGAAGGAAGGCGTCTCGAAGTCGATCGAGGTGCTGGCCGACGTCGGCGGCAAGGTGCAGGAGGCGGCCGTGCGCAGCGGCTATGGCCCGACGATCCGCGCCGACGCCGTGAAGAAGCTCGTCGACAGCGTTATCGGCTTTCAGGAGCGCTCGCTCGGCATTGTGGCCGAAATGCGCGAGATGGCGACGAAGAATTCGACCGAAATCCGCGACGCGGTCGAGGCCGGCAACCGGCGCATCGCCAAGCTGATTACCGAAGGCGAGGCGCTGGCGCCAAATGGCTGAGGCGGCCGCCCCGCCGCCGGCCGGAACCGGAACGGCGCCGGAGGCAGTCAAGCTCGACGATCTCATGCTCGCCATGGACGTCGTCGATACGCTGCGCCGCCAGGACGCCTTCGTCGCGCGCGAGCTCGACGAGGATGCGCGGGAGCGGGAGCTGATCTCGCGCCTGCGCAAGATCTATCGTGATCAGGGCATCGAGGTTTCGGACGCCACCATTGAGCAGGGCGTCCAGGGGCTGAAGGAAAGCCGCTTCGTCTATCAGCCGCCGAAGCCCGGCCTTGGCGTCAGTCTGGCGAAGCTCTGGATCGCGCGTGGGCGCATCGGCGCCATCCTGTCGGCCGCCGTCGGCGCGATCGGTCTCCTCTGGGCCGGGTATTATTTCCTGTCGGTGCGCCCTGCCCGCGTCGCCACGCAGCTCGCGGAGGAAGAGTTCGCCAATCTGCCGCAGGCGCTCAGCGGCGCCCACAATACGGCGCTGAACGACGCCAAGGCGCAAGCCGCACGCGACAAAGCCGACGAGCTGCTGGCCGCCGGGGAGGACGCTCTTTCGCGCGAGGACGCCGCCGGCGCCAAAAAGGCCCTGGCGCAACTGCAGAACCTCGATCAGAAGCTTCGCCTTACCTACCAGCTCATGATCGTCTCCCGTCCCGGCGAGCAGAGCGGCGTTTTCCGCACTCCCGACCGCAGCAAGGGCGCGCGCAATTACTATCTCATCGTCGAGGCGATTGGGGCGGACGGCCGCCCCATTGCCCTTCCCGTGACGAGCGAGGAGGACGGCAAGACGGTCACGACGACGAAGTGGGGCCTCAGGGTCGACCAGCGCGTCTATGACGCCGTCGCCGCCGACAAGGCCGACGACGGGATCATCCAGCACAGGAAAGTCGGCGAGAAACAGCGCGGCTTCCTGGAGGTTGATTACACGGTTCCGGCCACCGGCGCGGCCATTACCCAGTGGTGACGTGATGATCAGCGGCCAGCAGGCGCTTTTCGAGATCGAGCAGGCGACCGCGGCGGTCCGCAGCCAGGAGGCCGAATCCGCGCGCCTTTTGGCCGGGGCCGATCAGGAGCTAGCCGAGTTGCGCGCCGGCCGCAGCACGCTTTTGCGCCAGCTCGCAGGCGCCAGGCTCGACGCCATGCAGCGGGAAAACGTGGTTGCCGAGCTCGCTTCGGCCGAACGGCGCGCGCTGCAAGTCCTCGCCGACGCGAGAGCCTCGCTCGCAGGTCTTTCGGAGCGGATCGACGCGGCGCAGAAGGCACGCGCCGCCGCTGAAGCGGAGCGCCGCGCCAAAGCCGCCGAGACGACGCAGGCCCTGACCGCGCTCGAGGACCTCCAGGCGGGCGTCGAGGCCAAAGTGCGCAGCTCGGCCGAATGGATTGCGCAAAAGGAGCTCGCCGATCGCGCGCAGCACGTCTTCGAGGCTGCCGACGCCAAGGCCGCCCGCGCGGAGCAAGACCGCGCCGCCAAGGGCAAGCCTTACGAGGACGATCCGCTGTTCATGTATCTCTGGTCGCGCGGATTTGCGACGTCGCGGTACCGCTCGGGGCTCTTCGTCCGCTTTTTTGATGAAAAAGTTGCGCGTCTCGTCGGATTTGCCGGCGCGCGCGCCAATTATACAATGTTGAAGGAGATCCCTTTGCGGCTCCGCGAGCACGCCGAGCGCTGCCGCGCGGCGTCGCAAGCCGAGCGCGAGAAACTTACGGCGATCGAAAAGGCGGGCCTTGTCGCGGCGGGCTCCACTCCGCTCGAAGAGCGGCTCCAGGCGGCGCGGACAGCGCTCGCCGAGGCGGACGCCCGGCTCAAATCCGCCGACGCCGCCCTGCACGCGCTCGACGCCGAGCGTGACGAAGCATTGAAGGCCGACGTAGCGGCGGCTCATGAGCGGGCCGTTGAAATCCTGTCGACCGCCGACAGCACCGCGCCGATTTTCGAGCTTTACCGCAAGGCGGCGGCGACGCTTTCGAGCGAAGACGACTCGATCGTCCGGCAGATCGAGGCGAACGACAAGACGATCGCGGCGGCCGAGCGCAAACGCGCCGACCTCATCGGCCAGGCGCAGCAATTGGCGCAGCGCCGCTCAGACATCGAAGCCGAGCGCGCCCGTTTCTACCGGCGCGGCTATGACAGCCCGATGGGTCAGTTCAGCAACGAGAACGCGATCGGGGACGTTCTCAAAGGGATCCTCGCCGGCGCGATCCAGGGCGCGGTTCTGGGGCAGGTCCTGCAGGGCGGCTTCAGCGAGCGCGGCCGCCGCGCCGACAGCGGTTTCGGCGGCGGCGGCGGCTTCACTTTTCCGGGCGGGGGCGGTTCTGGCGGCGGCTGGATCGATTCCGGCGGTTGGGGCGGAGGCCCGGGCGGCGGATCCGACTCGGGCGGATTTGGCGGCGGCGACGGATTCCGGACCGGCGGGGGCTTTTGACATGCTGCCGCCCGCCGGGCGTCGCATCGAAGATTCTCTCAATTGCTCTTCAACCCGATGCTTTGGCCTGTTCCATTTCGTTGGTTATTTCCGATAAGTCTCTACTCCAGCACCATCAGCAGATCGCGCGCGTCGATCTGCGTGCCGGGTGAGACGAGGATTTCCACCACCTTGCCGTCGCGCGGCGCGTGCAGCGAAGTCTCCATCTTCATCGCCTCCAGCGTCGCGACGACGTCGCCGGCCTTGACCTGCTGGCCCTGGCGCACGGCGATGGTCGAGACCGCGCCCGGCATCGGCGCCGCGACATGCGAATCATTGCCATCCTCGGCCTTCCGCCGCGCGATGGCCGTCACCGCCGCCGAGCGGTCCTGCACTCTGACGATGCGCTGCTGGCCGTTGAGCTCGAAAAAGACCTTTACATGGCCCTCGTCATCCACCTCGCCGATCGTGATGAGAACGAGCACGAGCGTCTTGCCCGGTTCGATCTCGATTGAAATCTCTTCACCCGGCTGCATGCCGTAGAAGAACGCCGGAGTCGGCAGCGTCGATACCGGGCCATAGCGACGCACCGTCGCCGAAAATTCTGTGAAGACTTTCGGATACATGAGATAGGACGCAAGATCGTCGTCGCTCAATTGGCGTCCGCAGGCTTTCTCGGCCTCGACGCGCCTGGCGCCGAGATCGGCCGCCGGCAGCAGCGCGCCGGGGCGCCCGCCGATCGGCTTTGCGCCTTTCAGCGCTTTCGCCTGCAAGGCAGGAGGCCAGCCGCCCGCAGGCTGGCCGAGGTCGCCCGCGAGCATGTCGACGACAGAGGTCGGAAAAGCGATGTCGCGGCTGGCATTCAAGACATCCTCGGGCGACAGATTTTGGCTGACCATCATCAGCGCCATGTCGCCGACGACCTTCGACGACGGGGTCACCTTGACGATGTCGCCAAACAGGTCGTTGGCGTCGCGATAGGCCTTGGCGACCTCATGCCAGCGGGTCTCGAGGCCGAGGCTCCTCGCCTGCTCGCGCAGATTGGTGAACTGGCCGCCCGGCATCTCATGCAGATAGACTTCCGAGTTGCCCGATTTGAGATCGCTCTCGAAGGCGGCGTATCGCTGGCGCACGGCCTCCCAATAAAAGCTCAGGCGCCGGATGGTCTCGGCGTCGAGGCCGGTGTCGCGCGGGCTGTGGCGCAGCGCGGCGACAATCGAGCCGAGACAGGGCTGCGAGGTCATGCCGGACATGGAATCGATTGCCGCGTCGACCGCGTCTACCCCGGCGTCGATGGCCGCGAGCACGGTCGCCGCCGAAATGCCCGAGGTGTCATGCGTATGGAGATGCAGCGGCAGGCCGACTTCCTCGCGCAGCGCTTTGACCAGAACCCGCGCGGCCGCCGGCAGCAAGAGGCCAGCCATGTCCTTGATCGCGAGAATATGGCAGCCTGCGGCCTCGAGCTCCTTGGCGACGCCGATATAATAGTTCAGTGAGAATTTGGCGCGGGTCGGATCGAGAATGTCGCCGGTGTAGCAGATGGCGCCTTCGGCGAGCTTGCCGGTCTCGCACACGGCGTCGATCGAGACGCGCATATTCTCGACCCAGTTCAGGCAGTCGAAGATGCGAAAGAGATCGATGCCGCCGGCGGCGCGGCGGACGAAATATTTGACCACATTGTCCGGATAATTGGTGTAGCCGACGCCGTTCGCCCCGCGCAGCAGCATCTGCGTCAGCAGATTGGGCGCGCGCTCGCGCACTTGCGCAAGACGCTCCCATGGGTCTTCGGACAAAAAGCGCATCGCGACGTCGAAGGTCGCGCCGCCCCAGCATTCGAGCGAAAGAAGCTGCGGCAGCCCTTTTGCGTAGGCCTCGGCCGCGGCGACGATGTCGCGCATGCGCATGCGCGTCGCGATCAGCGACTGATGCGCGTCGCGCATGGTGGTGTCGGTGACGAGCACGCGCGTCTCGTTGCGCATCCATTCGGCGAAAGCCTTGGGGCCCAGCGCCTCCAAGCGCTGGCGCGTTCCGTCGGGAACGGCGATGTCGGGAAAATAGGGCGCAACGGGCGCCCGCGCCGTCGCCGGCGGCTTGGCGCGTCCGCGCGTTTCGGGATGGCCGTTGATGGTGACGTCGGCGATCCAGGTCAAAAGCTTCGTCGCGCGGTCCTTGCGCTTCTTGAAGTCGAACAGCGAGGGCGTCTCGTCGATGAAGCGGGTCGTGTAGTCGCTCGAGATGAAATGCGGATCGTTGATGATGTTGTGCAGGAAGGCGAGATTGGTCGCGACGCCGCGGATGCGATATTCGAGCAAGGCGCGATCCATGCGGCGGATCACCTCCTGCGGCGTCGGCGCCCAGGCCGTCACCTTCTCCAGCATCGGATCGTAGTAGCGTGTGACGATCGCGCCCGAATAGGCGGTGCCGCCGTCGACGCGGATGCCAAAGCCCATCGCCCCGCGATAGGCGGTTATCCGGCCATAGTCCGGAATGAAATTATTCTCCGGGTTTTCGGTCGTGATGCGGCACTGCAGGGCGTGGCCCGACAGCTTGATATCCTTCTGCTCGGGGATTCCCGTCTCGTCGAGCCGGCCGATGCGCTTGCCCTCGGCGATCCTGATCTGCGCCTTGACGATGTCGAGGCCGGTCACGACCTCGGTCACCGTATGCTCGACCTGGATGCGCGGATTGACCTCGATGAAGAAATATTTGCCGGTGTCGGCGTCGAGCAGGAATTCAACCGTCCCCGCGCCGCAATATTTTGTCGCCCGGCCAATCTTCAGCGCCGCCTCGCAGAGACCCTGACGCGTCGCCTCGTCGAGATAGGGCGCCGGCGCGCGCTCGATGACTTTCTGGTTGCGGCGCTGGATCGAGCAGTCGCGTTCGAAGAGATGCACGAGATTGCCGTGCGAATCGCCGAGGATCTGGACCTCGACGTGGCGCGCGCGGCGCACGAGCTTTTCAAGGTAGACTTCGTCCTTGCCGAAGGCGTTCTTTGCTTCGCGCTTGGCGCTGACGACCGCATCGATGAGCTTGTCCTCGCTCTCGATCGGCCGCATGCCGCGTCCGCCGCCGCCCCAGGACGCCTTCAACATCACCGGATAGCCGATCTCGCGCGCAAGGCGCTTGATCTCGTGCGGATCGTCCGGCAGCGGATCGGTCGCCGGCATGACGGGGGCGCCGGAGCGAACCGCGATCGCGCGCGCCGCGACCTTGTTGCCGAGATCGCGCATGGTTTGCGGCGAAGGCCCGATGAAGATGATTCCCGCCGCGGCGCAGGCCTCGGCGAATTCGGGACTCTCCGACAGGAAGCCATAGCCCGGATGGATGGCGTCGACTTTGGCCTCCCTCGCGACGCGGATCACATCTTCGACGGACAGATAGGCTTCGAGCGGCCCCTTTCCGGCTCCGATCTGATAGGCCTCGTCGGCCTTGAAGCGGTGCAGCGAGAGCTTGTCCTCCTCGGCATAGACCGCGACCGTCCTGATGCCGAGCTCAGTCGCGGCGCGAAAGACGCGGATCGTGATCTCAGACCTGTTGGCGACCAGTAGACGACGAATGCGGGCCATAGTCTCTCGCTGTATTCGAGGGATGCGCGTTCCCGCCTGCAAGAACCGGGAAGGGTCAGCGCCGGCCTTGCGTCCGTTCCGCGCGCTTCAACATAATTGTCACAGGCGTTCGGCCAAAAGCCAAGTTTAATTGCATTTCGGCGCTTTTCGAGCAAGAACTGGCCCGTAGCGAGTCTTGCGATGGCGCCGCGAACGCGCGTTGCGGATCGTGTCTCGCCGAGCTGGCTCGATGCGACCGTCCGATCATGAGCCGCAGGCGCCCCTTCGACGGCGGCGCCGGCGCTTTTTTTTAGCGAGCAGTCTTTGGGCCGTCGGGCTCGCGGCCGGCTCCGCCGGGATCGCGCTCGCGGGATCGGCCGCCACGGCTCCCGAGACCTGCGCAACTCCCCCGGCTCAAGGTGACCACGGCCGCGTCAAGGCGGTCGACGAACGGCTCGAACTGACGCTCGAAGACGGGCGGCGGCTCAAAATCGCGGGCGTCGATCCGCCCCGCCCGACGCCTGGCGATCCCGAGCTCGACTTCAGGACGGGGGAGAAGCTCGCCGCCTGGCTCGTCGGCAAGGACGTCGTCTTTCGCCTGACGGCTCCCCGCGCGGATCGCTGGGGTCGTCTCGTCGCGGAAATCTTCGCGCCCTCCGATCCGGCGGGAGCGCCGGCTCTTTCTGTCGCTGCGGCGGCGCTCGACGCCGGCCTCGCGCGCTTCGAGCCGGGCGCGGCGGCGCGGCGGTGCCGGGCTTTCCTGCTCGCATCGGAGGCCGCCGCCCGCGCCGGCGCGCTTGGACTTTGGGCCGATCCGTATTATGCGATTATCGCGGCCGGCGACCGCGAGTCCTTCCCCGAAAAGGCCGGTACCTCGGTCATCGTCGAGGGCCGCGTCGAAGCCGTGGGCGCAGACGCTTTTCGCACCAGCCTTTTTTTCGGGCGCCGGCGGGGTTGGGATTTTTCAGTCACGATATTGCAACGCAATATCAAGAATTTCAGCGCCGCCGGATGGGATTTAGCGAATTTCAAAGGCCAGACCGTTCGCGTGCGGGGGCTTCTCGACATGCGGTTCGGACCCCAGATCGAGATTTCGACGCCGGATGAGATTGAAACGATCGCCGAAGGACAGACCGCGGCCGCGCCCGCCATGGCTCCGCGGCGGTGAGTCGGCATTCCGCCGCGCCGTCAGCGGATTCGCGCAGGTCGGAGGCGGCCCGGATCGGGGCGCCGGCGGGCGAGAGGCTGCAGGGCGCGGCGGCAGGGCGTCAAGGGTCCTTGCCGCCTGCGTCTTCGCCGCGGCGCTGGCGCTTGCAGGCTGCGCCTCGATCGAACCGCAGGGCGAACCGGGATTCAGAATGGCGGCCCCGCCGCTGCCGCCGCGGCCGCCGCCGGAAACCAAGGCCTCGCCCGAACATAACCGCATGGTCGCCCTGTTCGACGGCGAATACAAGGACCCGGCGGCGGAGCATTATCTCAACGACGTTCTGGCGAAGCTCGCCAAGGCCGACGACAAGGCCGGCGAACCCTATAAGGTCACGATCCTCAATTCCCCGATCGTCAACGCCTTCGCCCTGCCCCCGCACGATCTCTTCGTCACGCGCGGCCTGTTGGCGCTCGCCAACGACGCCTCCGAGGCCGCGGCGGTGATGGCGCATGAAATCGCGCATCTAACCGCCAAACACGCCGTACGGCGCGAGGAGGAAGAAAAGCGCGCGGCGATCATCAGCAAGGCGGCGAGCATCATCCAGAACAAGGAGAGGGGCGAGGAAATCGAACAATCGGCGCGACGCTCTATCGCGACCTTCTCGCGCCAGCAGGAGCTCGACGCCGATCAGATTGGCATCAAGGCTATCGCCAAGGCGGGATTCGACCCCTATGGCGCGTCACGTTTTCTGAGCGAGCTCGGGCGCTCCGCCGCCATGCGGACTTCGCTCATCGGCCAGAACGCCAGCGCCGACAAGCCCGACATTCTTTCGACCCATCCTTCGACGCCGGAGCGCGTCGCGCAGGCGATCGCCGCCGCGCGCCAGATCGGAGCGCCGGGCATCGGCGTCACCGACCGCAACGCCTATCTGGCGTCGATCGACGGGCTGATGTTCGGCGACAGCCCCTCGGAAGGAACGGTGCGTGGCCGCCGCTTCATGCATGCGCGGCTCGGCGTCGTGTTTCTCGCGCCGGAAGGCTTCACTCTCGAGAACGCCTCGAAGGCTCTGCTCGGCGTTTCGGCCGACGGCAATGAGGCGCTGCGGCTCGATAGCGTCAAGGCCCCGCCCGGCACGACGCTTGCGGCCTATATGGCGTCCGACTGGATCGACGGACTTGCGCGGGGTTCGATCGAACAGGTCAACGTCAACGGAATGCCGGCCGTCGTCGCGAGCGCAAAAGCGGGCGAGTGGAGCTTCCGTCTCGCTGTGATCCAGTTCAATGCGACGCAAATCTACCGGCTGATCTTTGCGATGCGCGCGCCGAATGCGGACGGAGAAAAGCGCTTCCGCGACGCTCTCGATTCCTTCCGCCGCGCCTCGCCCGACGAGATTCGTGAGACGCGCCCGCTGCGTATCAGCGTCGTCGCGGCGAAGCCCGGCGACACGCCGGAAGACATGGCGCAGAAGATGGCGACGCCCGACCGCAAGCTCGACTTCTTCCTGATGATCAACGGGCTCGAGGCCGATGCGGCGCTGCGCGCGGGCGAGCATTACAAAATCGTCGTCGAGGAGGAATAGGCGGTGTAGTCAGGCGCGCTGGAGCTATGTCAGCACCGAGCAACCGGCGATCCGCCGCTTCAGATATTTTTACTTGATCTTTTGCGCCGTCAGGGGCCGGCTGCGCATTGATTTCGCGGACCTATAGAGTAGCATGACGATAGCATAAAGAAAAACGATTGGGAGGAGGCGCCCGAGCCCCCGTTCTGGCTTCTGCTTCTCATCCCCTACATCGCACTGCAGACAATCCCAAGCTAGACGGGCTCGCCCAGGGACGTGGAAGTAAACATGAACACTCTGTCGCACCGTGACAATCCTATTTGGAACTGGGGACTTTGGGCGTTCGTCGTAGTGGCGGGCACGGTCTCGCTCGGAATCGTCGCGCTCAACCGCGGCGAGAGCGTGAACGCGGCGTGGGTCATCATCGCCGCGGTCTGCACCTACCTGTTGGCGTACCGGTTCTATGGCCTGTTCATCGCCAATAAAGTGCTGCGCACCGACTCGGCGCGGCCGACGCCGGCGTATCGCCGCAACGACGGCCTCGACTACGTTCCGACCAATCGCTACGTGCTGTTCGGGCACCACTTCGCCGCCATAGCCGGCGCTGGTCCTTTGGTCGGGCCGGTGCTCGCGGCGCAAATGGGCTACCTGCCCGGCACGCTGTGGATCCTCGTCGGCGTGGTGTTCGCCGGCGCGGTGCAGGATCTGACCGTCATGTTTCTGTCGGTGCGGCGCGACGGCCGCTCGCTTGGCGACATGATCCGCGCCGAGATGGGGCCGGCCGCCGGCGGCATCGCGCTGGTCGGCGTGCTGATGATCATGGTGATTCTCCTCGCTGTGCTGGCGCTGGTCGTGGTCAAGGCCCTGGCTGGCAGCCCATGGGGCACCTTCACGGTGGTTTGCACGCTGCCGATCGCCATGTTCATGGGGACCTACCTCCGCCACATTCGGGTCGGAAAGGTCGGCGAGATGTCGGCGATCGGCTTCGTCCTGCTGATGGCCGCGCTGATTTATGGCAAGACGGTGCACGAGACCCCCGCGCTCGCCGCGATGTTCGACTGGAGCGGGGAGACGCTCGCGCTCGCTATCATCGCCTACGGGTTCTTCGCATCGGCGTTGCCGGTTTGGCTGCTGCTTTGCCCGCGCGACTATCTTTCCACCTTCCTCAAGATCGGCACGATCACGCTGCTCGCCATCGGCATCGTGGTGGTGCGGCCCGATCTGAAGATGCCGGCGGTCACGAGCTTCATCGACGGGACGGGCCCGGTGTGGACGGGCAGCCTGTTCCCCTTCTTGTTCATCACCATCGCCTGCGGCGCCGTGTCCGGCTTCCATGCGCTCATCGCGTCGGGCACGACGCCCAAGATGATCGAGAATGAGCGAGATCTCCCGTTCATGGGCTATGGCGCCATGCTGATGGAGTCCTTCGTCGCCATTATGGCGTTGATCGCCGCCACGGTGATCGAACCGGGCGTGTACTTCGCCATGAACAGCCCGGCCGGGCTGATCGGGCACAACGTGACCCAGGCGGCGCAGGCGGTGTCCAGCTGGGGCTTCGTCATCACGCCGGACATGCTTAGCCAGATCGCGCGCGACGTCGGCGAGAACACGGTGCTGTCGCGCGCCGGCGGCGCGCCGACGCTCGCTGTCGGCATGGCGCACATCCTGTCCGGCATGTTCGGCGGCCAGGCGGCCATGGCGGTGTGGTACCACTTCGCCATTCTGTTCGAGGCGCTGTTCATCCTCACAACCGTCGACACGGGAACCCGCGTCTGCCGTTTCATGATTCAGGACCTGTTCGGCAACGCCATTCCACGGTTCCGGGAGACGAGTTGGACCAACAACGTGATCGGCTCGGCGCTCGCGGTCACCTTCTGGGGCTACTTCCTCTACCAGGGCGTGATCGATCCGCTCGGCGGCATCAACACATTGTGGCCCCTGTTCGGCATCTCCAATCAGATGCTGGCCGCCATTGCCCTCATCATGTGCACGGTGGTCCTCTGCAAGATGAAACGGGAACGCTACATTTGGGTGACTCTGGTCCCGACCGCCTGGCTGCTCGTCTGCACGCTGACGGCGGGCCTCGAGAAGCTGTTCCACCCCAGCCCGAAAATCGGCTTCCTCGCCCATGCGCGGCTCTTCGGCGAGGCTCTGGCGACCGGCAAGGTGCTGGCTCCCGCCAAGGACCTCCAGGAAATGGGCCGCGTCGTATTCAACGACTACGTCGATGCGGCGCTCTCGGCCATGTTCGTCGCCGTTGTGTTGGCGATGGTCGTCTATGGCGTGATTGGCGTCCGCAAGGCGCTGGCCACGTCACGGGTGACGGCAGTGGAAGTTGGCGCCGCGCCCAGCGGCGCGGAGGCGGCCCATGCCTGACACCCTGAACCTCACCGGATGGGTCGTCCGCGCCGCCCGCCTGATGGTCGGGATCCCCGACTATGAGGCCTATGTAGAGCATCGTCGGAAGAACCATCCCGACGCGCCGATCATGAGCTATGAGGAGTTTTTCCGCGATCGGCAGGAGGCGCGCTACGCCGTCGGCAAGGGGCGCTTCCGCGGGTGTTGCTGATCATCCGCGCCACTTGGAGCTGATCACGGAGCAAGGCTGACATCGCCGCTTGACGACGCAAGCAACTCGGGAAGCGCTCGGGTTCGGGCGGCGACAAGATCGCCGACCCTGCGGGCGATCGATAACGCCGCCGAGTCCGCTGCAACTGGCCCGGCATCTGGTTCCCTCGGCTCCCAGATCCTCTCGGGGCCCTTTCGCGCGGGCGCGAGGCGCTTCCCGGCTCAACTGCAGCGGCGGCCAGGCTCTTGCCGGAAACCAGCACCGCGGCGAAACTGCGCTCGATTGGCATTCACCTCGCCGCAAGTTCCTGTATACTCTCGCCATTCAAAGGAGCGCCAGAAATGGATAAATTCGATCGGCCGCGCGAAATCATAGAATTCTGCCTTAAGCCTCTGAACCTTGACGCTACCTCCTCCGAATACAAAGAGGCCTACCGCCGGCTCGAACATGTGATCAAAACCTATCAGTTGATGATCATCAAAGAAAAAATGCCGGTCGCTGTCGACTTTTCCAAGATGAAGACGATCACCATCAACGAAGCCGCACATGGCGACGACTGACCCAGTCGCCCCAGTCGTGGTCCTCGGCCCATTCGCGGTCTTCGAATGAGTCGCCGGCGGGCGCCCGCCGGCGCCCGCCGGTCTTTCGTCGCTTTGGCGGCATCCGCCGGCCGTCGCCCGACGCGCGGTCGCCAAGCCTCGGCAAAATAAGGCGGGGGAAGCTCTTCGGCAGATCCCTATTTCCCAATTGGACTCTCAAGCGCCTCGGTCCGGAATGCGTCACTGTCTTCAGCGGCGCCTTTTCCTGCATCGAAACGCCGCCCGTTCTCAGCTGGGACCCGGACGAAAATGAGCTCGCTCCCGCAAGACGCCTCCGCGTGCGGCGCGAAAGAACTCTCTTGCCGATGCTGCATCGTCGGCGGCGGCCCGGCCGGGATGATGCTCGGCCTTCTCTTCGCCCGCGCCGGGATCGACGTCATCGTCCTTGAAAAGCACGCCGATTTCCTGCGCGATTTCCGCGGCGACACTATCCACCCTTCAACGCTCGAGGCCTTGAACGACCTCGGCCTTCTCGATGAGCTACTCGCCCTGCCGCACCAGGAGGCGTCCCGGCTCGAAGCGAATATCGGAGGCGTCGCCATTCCGATCGCCGATTTTTCGCACCTGCCGACGCGCGCGAAATTCATCGTTTTCATGCCGCAGTGGGATTTTCTCGACTTTCTTGCCAAAAAGGCGGTGCTCTATCCACACTTTCGCCTCATGACGTCGACCGAGGCGGTCGGTCTCATCCGCGACGGCGAGCGCGTGGCCGGCGTCGTCGCCAGGACCAAGGACGGCGAGCTGACGATCCGGGCGGACCTCACCGTCGGCGCCGACGGACGACATTCGAGAGTGCGGGCGGAGGCGGGCTTTGTGCCGGACGACATCGGCGCGCCAATGGACGTCCTCTGGTTCAAGCTGTCCCGCCGGACGGAAGATTCGAGCGAAACCTTCGGCAGGATCGGCGCCGGGCAGATGCTCGTCATGATCAACCGCGGCGACTACTGGCAATGCGGCTATGTGATCGCCAAGGGCTCCGCCGACCGGCTGAGGGCGCAAGGGATCGACCTTCTGCGCGCGCGGATCGCGGGGCTCGCGCCCGCCATCGCCGATCGTGTGGGGGAACTGGAAAGCTTCGACGATCTGAAGCTTCTAACCGTCGCGGTCGACCGGCTGCCGCTCTGGCACAGGCCCGGCCTTCTCTGCATCGGCGACGCCGCGCACGCCATGTCGCCTGTCGGCGGCGTCGGAATCAATCTCGCCGTTCAGGACGCCATCGCGACCGCCAATCTCGTCTCGACCGCCATGCTCAGCCAACCGCGGCCGCCGGACGAATGTTTCGCCCGCGTTCAGGCGAGGCGCGAATTTGCGGCCAAGGCTACCCAGGCCATGCAGCTTTTCATTCAGGAAAAGGTTGTTTCGCGCGCTTTGACGGCGGACGGCGAAAGCATGACGCCTCCCGCATTTTTGCGCCTTTTTGCGCTCCTGCCGATCCTGCGTCGCCTGCCCGCGCGGCTCATCGGCCTTGGCGTCCGGCCCGAGCGGATAAGATCGCCCGCCGCCGCCCGCGGCCTCGCGCAAGCTCGGCCGTGATCGCGCTCTCCGGAGAGGGGCCGGCGCGGTCAGGCTCGCGCCATAATCTCGCTGCATGATTGCGCGAGGCTGCCCTTTGAGCATGGCGCCGGAACGCCGCAAATGTTTAAGTCGTAAGAGTTCATTGAATCGGCTGGACTAGAAGCCGGACGTCCTGTTTCAGTTCGGAATCTTTTGAGCTATGTCGCAACAGATGAAAATGAATTTTCAAAGGGTTGCGCAGATACTGGGCGCGGGAGGCCTCGCGCGGCGGCCGGCGGCACTGGCGCTCGCCTTGCTCGTCTTGATCGGGGCGCGCGCCTTCGCCGCTCCGGCGCTGCTCATCGATCTCGATTCGGGCGCCGTTCTTTACGAGGATCACGCGACGCAGCCCTGGTTTCCCGCCTCGCTCACCAAGCTCATGACGGTCTATGTGGCGCTAAAGGCGGTCCACGACCACCGCATTGCGCTTGATGCGCCGCTTGCCGTCACCGCCCGCGCGGCGGCAATGCCGCCGTCCAAGATGGGCTTCCGCCCGGGCACCCTCGTCACGCTCGACACGGCGCTGAAGATCTTGATGGTGAAGTCGGCCAATGACGTGTCGGTAACGGTCGCCGAGGGCGTCTCGGGCTCGGTCGAAGCCTTCGCCGCGGAGATGAACGCCGCCGCCGCTTCGCTCGGCCTGCAGCAGTCGCATTTCGTCAATCCGAACGGCCTGCCGAACCCCGACCATTACTCCTCGGCGCGCGATCTCGCCATGCTCGCCCGCGCGCTCTATCAGGCCTTTCCCGAGGAGGCTTCCCTCTTCAACATCGGCGCGCTCGAGATCGACGGCAAGATTATCGCTAATCACAATAATCTCCTCGGCCGCTATCCGGGCGCCGACGGGATGAAAACAGGCTTTACCTGCGCCGCCGGCTTCAACGTCGTCGCGAGCGCGACGCAGGGTGGCCGCAGGCTCCTCGTCGTGATCCTCGGCGCCCCCACTGTCGCGCTGCGCACGATCAAGGCGGCGGCGCTGTTCGACCGCGGCTTCGTCGGCGTCGACAGGCCTTCCGGCGCCTTGACGGCTCTGCCTCTGCAAGGCGGCGCGCCGCCCGACAGGGGAGCGGCGATCTGCCGCAATCGTGGCCCGACGATCGCCGAGTTCAACGCCGAGAATGAGCGCCTTATCGCTCCGCTCGAGGCGGCGACGAGTCAGGCTTTTGCTTCGCGGCAAGGGGGCGCCTTTTACGATTCGAGCGCGCTGTCGCGCATTTCGCCGATGGCGACGCGAATCAGCCTCGTCCCGCCGCCGACTTTCGAGCCCCTGCCTATACGCATCGCTGGCTACGCGCCTCCCGCGGTGCGGGCGCGCGGAGGCGATCGGGGCGCCCCCGACGCGGTCAGCGCTTACGCCGCCGAAGGGGCGGCGTCCGGCGCTGGCGCGCCGGTGGGACCTGATGAAGAGGCGCTTCCCATGAAGCAGCGCTCGAAGGCGGCGGTTCGCGCGAAGGCCGAGCCGCCGCGCAAGGTCATGCATGAGGCCAGGCATGGGGCCGGAAAGGCCCACGCCCACGCGTCCGCGCATCACCGTCGCCATGGCGGCGCGACGGCGACCGCCGATGCCAACGACGACGCAGGCGTCGCGCCTAAAGGTTCCGCGACGGCGAAGGCCGGCCATGGTCCGAAGGGCAAGCACGGCAAGGCGAAAAGCGCAGAAGACTCCGGCGCCAAACCGCAGAGTGGCAAAAATAAGGCCGATGCCCACCTGAAACATGAGCCGGCGAAGGCGTCCGCCAAGCCGCGTGTCGGATCTGCGGCCAAATCGGGCGAGGCTAGCGCCGGGAAAGCCGTTTCCTCCGCGGCGCGCTGAGCCCCCGCCAATCCGGGCGTCCGCGGACAGGGCGTCGAGTCTGGAGCGAATCAATATGGCGCAGGATCAGAATGGTCTTTCCGGCAGCGCCGTGGGGCCGTCGGCCCTGAGCGAGCCACGGCGTCCGCCGCCGCCTTTTCCGCTGACCGTCGTGACCGGATTTCTCGGCGCGGGCAAGACCACGCTGCTCAACCGGCTGCTGCGCGATCCGGCGCTCGCCGACACTTTGGTCGTCATCAACGAATTCGGCGAAATCGGCCTCGATCATCTCCTCGTCGAACAATCGGGCGACGACATGCTGGTCATGACCTCCGGCTGTCTTTGCTGCTCGATCCGCGGCGATCTCATTGCAACGCTCGAGGACGTGCTGCGCCGGCGCGACAATGGCCGCATCTCGCCCTTCCGCAGGGTCATCATCGAGACGACGGGGCTCGCTGATCCGGCCCCGGTGCTGCACACCATCATGTATCACCCCTATCTCATGCTGCGCTTTCGCCTCGACGGAGTCGTCACGCTGGTCGACGCGGTCAATGGGACGGCGACCCTCGACGCGCATGAGGAGGCGGTCAAGCAGGCAGCCATGGCCGACCGTCTGGTGGTGACGAAGAGCGATCTTCTCGCCGACGCGCCCGGAACGCTCGGCGCGCTGCGCGCGCGGCTTGCCGCCCTCAATCCCGGCGCCCTTATTTGCGACGCGGCGCGGGGCGAGGCCACCGCCACGGCCCTGCTCGATGCGGGATTATACGATCCTGAGCGCAAGACTCTCGACGTGCGCCGCTGGCTGAACGCCGAAGCCTTCGCCACTCAAACGGATGAGGCCCATGATCACGATCATGAGGCCGACCATGATCATGACCGGAGTCCTCCCCACCACGACGTGAACCGACACGACGCCCGCATCCGCGCCTTCTGCCTGCGCTATGAGGCGCCCATCGCGCCGGCGGCCTTCGATCTCTTCCTCGAACTACTGCGCAACGCTCATGGCCCGAGCCTGTTGCGGGTCAAGGGCATTGCTGCGCTTGCGGACGATCCGTCTCGGCCCGTCGTCATCCACGGCGTGCAGCATGTCTTTCATCCCCCCGTGCGGCTAACCGCCTGGCCAGACAGAGATCATGCGACCCGCGTCGTCTTCATCCTGCGCGACATGAAGCCTCAATTCGTCGAAGGGCTCTGGAAAGCTCTTGCCGGCGTTCCCTCGCTCGACCGCCCGGACGGAACGGCGCTGCAGGAAAACCCGCTCGCGCCCGCAAAGGCCGGACTGCTCGGTTGAATTTTCATTCCCAGCGCCTAATTGGGAGTTTTCTCCGACCGGAAAATCATGGCCGAAACGCAGCGGCTCGACAAATGGCTGTGGTTCGCGCGCGTCGTCAAGACGAGGACGCTCGCCACGCGGCTCGTTTCCGCGGGGCATGTGCGACTCAATGCGCGACGCGTCGATCTGCCCGCCAAAGCGGTCGCGCCGGGGGACGTCCTGACGATCGCCCTCGAACGGCAGGTCCGCGTCCTGAAGGTTCTGCAGATCGGCGCTCGGCGCGGCGGATTCCCGGAGGCGCGGCTGCTTTTTGAAGAGTTGAGCGGCGCCGAGGAAGCGCGGGAGTGACGTCGCGTCCTGTGGAAGCGCGGCTCGCAGGTGTGCGTGAGCCTTGATTATCAGCGGCAAAGAGGCTAGTGGGTCCATTCCGCCTGGAAGGCGACGGGAAATAGCCTGACGATCAATTCACTTGGTCGATTTTTAGTCGATTTTGCCGTGAAATCAACGCTTCGCTTCAATCGACAGCGACCCGAAGGCTGGGCGAAACCTGTTCGTCGCCGCACGAAGCGCGCCTACGCCCCCCAAGGAGCATGATGATGGCCTATGTCGTCCTCGAAAATTGCATCAAGTGCAAATATATGGACTGCGTCGAAGTCTGCCCGGTCGATTGTTTCTATGAGGGCGAGAACATGCTCGCCATTCATCCGGACGAGTGCATCGATTGCGGCGTCTGCGAACCGGAATGCCCGGCGGAGGCCATCAAGCCGGACACCGAGCCTGGAATCGAGGACTGGATCAAGCTGAACGCCGATATGGCCAAGTCCTGGCCGAATGTGACGGTCAAACGCGAACCGGCGCCGGACGCCAAGAGCTTCGACGGGAGACCCGGCAAATTCAAGGAGTTCTTTTCGCCTGAGCCGGGCAAAGGCGATTGAGGGCGCATCGAGAAGCAATTCCGTGTGGTAGCGTCATGTCCAAGCAGAGGCCAAATGCTTGGGCGGGTGCTTTGGCGGCCCCTCGCAAGGCCGCCGAGAGTCAAATCTTTTGATTCTTATAACTTTTCGTGCTACTGTCTTTACAGTCAGTTGCAAGCATGGAAATTCCCGGTTTTCGCCGTCATCCGCGCGCTGTGCGGGTCATAAACCGCCAGAACGTCATATTTATGAACCTGTTTCCGGGTCCAACTTTCACCTTCGGGCTACCAGGTCATAATGGGATGATCCTCGATTAGAAGCAGCCCCTTAAGGGGAGATCGCGACGCGTCGCGCTGGCCGCGCGGCTCGGCGCGACCCATATGAACGGCGGATTCCCGGTCCGCCGTCAGATCATTGTTCCGTCGCCATGTCGGAACATGAAGGGAGCGCCGATGAGGTCCCGTAAGAAGACGGCCAAACCGTCCAAGGCAGCCAAAGCCCTGGTTTCGAAGGCCGCCTCGCATCCGGTTCAGGCCTCGGCGATTCGTAAACGAGGAACGACGGCCGCCGGGCGCGCGAGAGCGACGCAGGTGGGAGGCAAAGCAAAGGCGGCGAAAAGCGCCTCCACGAAGGTCGAAGGCGCCTCTTCGAACTCGGCCCGGAAGACCCCGCGGCAACCCGGGGGCCCCACATCGTCGCGAAGGGGGAAAGCGGCTGTAGGCACTTCCGCGACCAAGGCTGCGGCGACCAAGGCTTCGAGCCGAACCGAAGAGCGCGGGCGCACCGCGTCTGCAACCCATAAAGGCGGTTCCGCAGCGCGAGCGCAAAAAGGCGCGGCGCAAAAAGGCCCGGCGACGGAGTCGGGCGCAAGCGAGTTCAAGGCGGGGGCGTCAGACGCGAACCACGGCAAAACGCTCGCGGTTTCGCCATCCGCCGTGAGTCCAGTCGCCGCAGGTCCGCCTGCCGCCGAGACGGCGAAACATTCTGGAGCCCGAACGATCGAGACGTCCGCCAGGGACGGCGCGACCGCCGTTCAGGCGCCTAACTCACCACCGATTGGCCGAGCAGTGCCCCCGGGACGGGCTGCGGCATCCCTGAATGTGATCCCGGGCGCAGCAGTCGAGCAAAAGATAGTGACCAAGAAAATCGAGAAGAGAGCATCCGTGGACTCTGCAGCAAACAACATGCGCGCGGCCAATTCTGTATCGGCTCCCGCCATCGAGACCGCAACTTCGAAACTCGCGCCTTCCGGCGGCAAGCAGGGGGAGTCGAAACAAGTCGAAAAAACGCCCGCGCCGGTCGCAAAGGCCAAGGCCGCAAATCCCGCGCGGCAGGGCTTCAAGACGAATGAATTCATCGTCTATCCGGCTCATGGCGTCGGCCAGATCGTCGCGATCGAGGAGCAGGAAGTCGCCGGCTTCAAGCTCGAGCTCTTCGTGATCAGCTTCGTCAAGGACAAGATGATTCTCAAGGTCCCGACGCCAAAGGTGGCGAGCGTCGGGATGCGCAAGCTCGCCGAGGCGGCCGTCGTCAAGAAGGCGCTCGACACTCTGGCCGGCCGCGCCCGCGTCAAACGGACCATGTGGTCGCGGCGGGCCCAGGAATATGAGGCCAAGATCAACTCCGGCGACCTTGTCGCGATCGCCGAGGTCGTCCGCGACCTTTACCGCTCGGACGCGCAGCCGGAGCAGTCTTATTCCGAGCGCCAGCTCTACGAGGCGGCGCTCGACCGTATGGCGCGCGAAGTGGTGGTGGTCCAGAAGCTGACCGAGACGGAGTCCTTGAGGCTCATCGAAGCGCAGCTTCAGAAGGGACCGCGCCGTGGCAAGGTCGAAGAGGCCGACGGCGACGATGCCGACGCGGATATCGAAGAGGCCGCCTGAGCGCCTCCTTTTTGCACGCAAGATCGGAAAGCCCGGCTCTCGCTCCGGGCTTTTTCTTCGGCCGGCGCAGGCTGTCGATCGCCCGGCGAGCGGCGGCCCCTTGAACTCATCTCGCCGCGCGCCATATCGTCGGTAGGTCGCCGGGCGCCTTTGAGCGACCTCCGCCGAAGGCTTTTGAGAGCTTCGCCATGTCGCGCGGACCCAATTCGCACTCCCCATTCGTGCTCGGCTTCCGTGAGGTGCAGCGAAGAGTCCCGCGAGACGGAAAAGCTCAATCCGACGGCTATCCACCCTATAATATCGAGCGGATCTCGCTGGACGGAGGGAGAGGGGGGCGGCTACGCATCATCCTGGCCGTGGCGGGATTCTCGCGCGACCAGATCGAAATTCTTCATGGAAGCGGGCAACTGGTCATTCGCGGCCGGCAAACGGAGGAAAAGGACCGCCTCCACATTCATCGCGGCATTGCGACAAGGCAGTTTCAACGGGTCTTTCTGCTCGCCGAGGCGATGGAGGTGGCGGTCGCTACTCTCGAGCGCGGACTTCTCTCGGTGGAGCTCGCTCCCGCCGAGGCGGACTAAGGGCGCAGACGAAAGACCAGAGCGTTGGCTTCGGTGACGCTCGCAGAATCGCGCGGCAGGAATATGCGCGCGGGAGTCAAGGAGACGCAAAATGTCGGATCGACATGGCGCAGGCTCGGCCCCTCTGACGGACGAACAATTGGCGGGCCTCGGCGGCGGCCAGCTCGCCTATCTGAGGCCGATGCGGTCCGAAGAAGTGAACAGGCTGTTTCCGACAGCGCCGGCGTTGCAGCCGGGACTGAAGCTGTTTGCGCTCCTCGCCGCGGACGGATCTCCGATCGCGGTCACTCGATCCCGCGACGCGGCGGTCGCCAATGCAATGGAGCACGAACTCGAGATGGTCAGCGTCCACTGACGCTTCCGGCGCGACGGCAGGCCGTGCGAGTCGGTTGCGCCCGCCAACGGCCCAAGATTCCTCTTCCAGAAAATATGTATTCCTCCGGAAACTCAAGGCATTTCCGCGCCGCACCTGCGTTTGACGCGCGAAATTCGGCCTGTCTCGTGGAGGAATGTAATGGCTCGCAGTCTTGTCCTTTGGCTCGCCAATCCAGATCATCATCCTTCTTTATTTTCTCCGGCATTGAACAAACCTCCAGATCTTGATTTCTACTGCGGCAGCGGCGAATATCGGTCGCCATTTTGTTTCAACTGGCGCCCGGCCGCCGATGATTTTGCGCTTGATCCGTTTGGTGTCTGGCTCAACGCGGGCCCGACCGGTAATATGGCGATCATTTTATCTTCGAGCCGGAGTGAATGAGCATGCAATCCGCCTCTGCGCCTGCTTCTGAAGCGGCTCCCGCGCCCTATGACGCGCTTGCCGAGGCCAAACGGCTGCTTCGTACGGTTCGGGCAGGCGCTTTGGCCACGCTCTCGTCTGACGGCTCTCCCTTTGCGAGCCTCGTCAATGTCGCCACGACGGCGGACGGCAGCCCCATTCTCCTGATGTCGCGTCTTGCCGCGCACACCCGCCAGCTCGAACGAGACGCGCGCCTATCCCTTCTTCTCGCCGACAGCGGCGAAGGGGATCCCCTCGCCTATCCACGGTTGACCCTCACCGGCGCAGCGGTGCGCGCGGATGCTACAGACTTTCGCACGCCGCTCCGCGCGCGTTTCCTGGCGCGTCATCCGAAGTCCGCTCTTTATGCCGATTTCGCCGATTTTTCGTTCTGGCGCGTCGCCATCGATCTCGCCCATCTGAACGGGGGGTTCGGAAAAACCGGCAATTTCAAAGCGTCCGCGATCATGACCCCGACCGAAGGCGCCGACGAACTGGTTGCGGCGGAAGCGGGGGCGCTGCAGCACATGAACGACGATCACGCCGACGCGCTCGCTCTCTATGCGACAGCGTTTGCCGGCAAATGCGGGGGCGCCTGGCGCGCATCCGGAATCGATCCCGAAGGCATTGATCTGATCCTCGGCGACGAAACCGCGCGGGTCGCCTTCCCGCACATCGTGCGCACGCCCGCGGAACTGCGAAAAACATTGAAGCAAATGGCTGACGCGGCGCGCGGATTGCAGTAAGGTCCCAACCGGCGCCGTCACCGATAATCTCATGGACGCGATCCTGCGCGGCCAAAGAGCGCCTTACGGCAATGACCGCCACCAGCCTGAATGTCTTAGGTAGGCAGCAGCCAGCCTAATTTTAGGCTGCCTTAACAAACTCACTCATGCGCCGGAGGCAATGGAGTCGTTCTCCCGCCGATCCCGGGGCCACCGACCAATTGGCGGAGAGACAATGACTAGACAAGCCTGTTTGTTTAATTCTTCCTTCGGAGTCGATCAATTCGGTCTCAAAAATCTGAAAAGCATTTCCTATAACCTTGAAGCGCCGCAACTCTATGAGGAGGCGATCCGTCGCGGCGAGGCAAAAGTCGCCAAGGGCGGCCCGCTGGTCGCGGAAACCGGCGTTCACACCGGCCGCTCGCCGAAAGACAAATTCATTGTCCGCGACGCGCTCACCGACCAGACGATCTGGTGGGACAACAGCAACGCGATGTCGCCCCATCAATTCGACGTTCTTCACGCCGACATGCTCGCTCATGCGGCCGGGCGCGATCTCTTCGCTCAGGATCTTTATGGCGGCGCAGAGCCCGCCAATCAGGTCAAGGTCCGCGTCATCACCGAATATGCCTGGCATTCGCTGTTCATCCGCAACCTTCTGATCCGTCCGTCGAAGGATGAGGTCGCCTCCTTCATCAGCGATCTGACGATCCTCGACCTTCCCTCCTTCGCCGCCGATCCTGCGCGCCACGGATGCCGCAGCGAGACCGTCATCGCCATCGACTTCACCCGCAAGATCGTGCTCATCGGCGGCACCAGCTACGCCGGCGAGATAAAGAAGGCGGTCTTCAGCTATCTGAATTTCACGCTGCCGGCGAAAGGCGTGATGCCGATGCACTGCTCGGCCAACGTCGGCAAGGACGGCGGCTCGACCCTCTTCTTCGGCCTTTCCGGCACCGGCAAGACGACCCTTTCCGCCGACGCTTCTCGCGTCCTCGTCGGCGACGACGAGCACGGCTGGAGCCCTGAAGGAATCTTCAACTTCGAAGGCGGCTGCTACGCCAAGGCGATCCGACTGTCGCGCGAGGCCGAGCCCGAAATTTTCGCGACCACCGAGCGCTTCGGCTCGATCATGGAGAACGTCGTTCTCGACGCCGTAACGCGTGCGCCCGACTTCAACGACGATTCGAAGACCGAAAACACGCGCATCGCCTATCCGCTCGATTTCATCGCCAACGCGTCGGAGACCGGCCGCGCCGGCCACCCGAAGAATATCGTGATGCTGACCTGCGACGCTTTCGGCGTGCTGCCGCCGATCGCCCGGCTTGAGCCGGCTCAGGCGATGTTTCACTTCCTGTCGGGCTACACCGCCAAGGTCGCCGGAACGGAGAAGGGCGTCAGCGAGCCGCAGGCGACGTTCTCGACCTGCTTCGGCGCGCCTTTCATGTCGCGTCACCCGAGCGTCTACGGCAATCTGCTGCGTGATCTCGTCGCCGAGCACGGCGTCAATTGCTGGCTCGTGAACACCGGGTGGACCGGCGGCAAATATGGCGTCGGCCGCCGCATGCCGATCAAGGTGACGCGCGGCCTCCTCGCCGCCGCGCTCGACGGCTCGCTCGCCAAGGCGCCCTATCGCACGGATCCCTATTTCGGACTGGCGGCGCCGCTCGCTGTGCCCGGCATCGAGTCGGCGATCCTCAATCCGGTCGAGACTTGGGCGTCGCGCGAAGAATTCGCCGTCGCCGCGAAGAAACTCGTCGAGATGTTCCGCGCCAATTTCGTGAGATTTGCGTCGCATGTCGACGCCGCGGTCATCGAGGCGCAGCCCGCCGCGGCCGCAGCCTGATTGCGGGCGTCAGGCGGAGGGGACACTCCGTCCGCTCCGCGGAGGGTGAAATGAAATGGCCGCCGCAGCGATGCGGCGGCTTTTTGTTGGTCCCAAAGTCCGGGGGAACATCGAAAAGAACAGCGGCGCGGCCGCCCGAGCGGATCCGGTGCACAAAAAGCGCCGCCGCGGGGCCCGCGACGGCGTTATTCTGGATGCTCCGTAGACGGACGCCCTTTAGAGCATGTTCCGAAAAAGTTGACCGACTTTTTCGATGAGAACATGCTCAAACCCATTGATCTGGCGCGATTTCTTGACGACCGGATGTTTCCATCCGGTCGGAAAGCGCGCTAGAATTTCACGAGGATGTCGCCGCCGAAGGTCAGCTGTGTGCTTCTGGTTCCGACATTGAACGGCGTCGTGCCGTTGAGCGTGGTGTCCCAACGGATTTCAGGCCGCACGACGACGCCCTTGATCCACGCCGGGGTCGGGAGGTTCAGGAAGTTCGGAATCGGCGGCGCCGTGATGTTCAGGCCTGCCGTCAGCTCCAGATAGGTGGTTGGCGCCGGCGCGAAGGCGCCTGCGACGGGGAAGCCGCCGTTGAACAGGAAGCCATGCAGGGAGTTGGCGAAATTGAAGTTGCCGGGAGCGCCGAGGGACGAAACGTAGAAGTTGTTGTTGTCGCGCCACACTTCGCCACGGCCGATGATCTTCAGCCAATCGTTGATGGCGTAAGCGGCATATCCCGCGAACCCATAACCATCGAGGCCGCCGGCGGCGTCGTCGTGAATCAAGTTGCCCTCGCCGATGAACGTGAGCTTGTCGGTCGCCTTCCAAGTCACGGCCAGATCATTAATGAAGCGCAGCGTGGAACTCGGCGCGCAGCCGCCGCAGGCGGCAATGCCGACCGGAGTGGCCGGATTCTGCGGACCGATGTTCGTCGTCGCGAGAACGGTCAGGTTGCCGCCGAGCAGGTTCAGGCCGATTCCGCCTTCGAAGCCAACGCCGCCATTGTTATCGCCAGGCCACCCGATGGTCGTAAAATTGCCTGTGTTGAAACCGGCGTAAATGTCGACTTCCGGAATGACATGCGCGACCGCCGCAATGCCGGTCAGCTTGCCGGCGATGCCGAAATTGTAGATATAGGAGTGCGAATACAGCAGGTTTTGCGTGGGGTCGATGTATTCGACGCCCTGCAGCGAAATAAACTGGCCGCCTTTGACGTCGATGCCGCCGGCAAACAGCCAGGGCAGATGGACTTGCGCCCAGGCTTCCTCGACGATGTCGACCTGATAGCGGCTGTTGATCCAATATTCGCTCTCGCCGAGGAAATGGGTATAACGCGCGTCCGACCCATAGAAGCCCTGGATCTTGAAGCCGAAATCATAGTCCTTCGACGTTGGATCGATCGGACGCTGCACGAGCCAGGCAACCTGGTTGAGAAGCAGCGAATTGGCTTTATCGGTATAGAGAACACCGAAGTTCAGGCCATTTGCCGGATAGGACGGGTTGACGGTCAGCCCCGCGTCAATCGCGCCGCTCACTGAAAACGTATCCCACCAGGACGGCGGCGGTTTAATCGGCGTGAGATCGGCGGCGCAGGCAAGCTGTGCGGAAGCCGACAAGAGGGCTCCCGCGCATAGGGTCGATAGAAATCTGGTCCGGCGTAACATGAATTGCGGCTCCCCTTCAGTCCAAGCCTTGACTGAGCTTAAGAAGCGCACATGATTCAGGAGCGTGCAATCTTCGATCGCGTCAGGAAACATTTTTCCCCTGCAAGCGATACATCACTGCCACAGTTCGGATCTTTATTTGTCAATTTGCACTTCCAATGATCTGGATTTGCTGAAGTTTGCGTCAGCGGACGGCCTCAAAACCTCAGCGCCATCGCCTCCTCGACGCCCGGCAGCTTTCTTACCTCGGCGAGGATCCTGTCGGGGACTGCCCCATCGACCTCGACGAGCGCCATCGAGGAGCCGCCTTTGCAGTCCCGGCCGAGCGCAAATGTCGCAATATTGATCCCTGCATTGCCGAGGAGGCTGGCGAACCGGCCGATGAAGCCCGGCTTGTCTTCATTGGTCACGTAAATCATCGAAGGGCCAACCGCCGCATCGATCTTGACGTCGTTAATGGAGATGATGCGCGGCTTGCCGTCGTTGAAGATGGTGCCGGAGACGGAGCGCGACCGGCCGCCCGCCTCGACCACGAGCGTGACGACCGATTCGAAATCGGTCTCGGCGGCGCGCGTCACCTCGTCGATGACGACCCCGAGTTCCTTCGCGACGGTCGGGGCGGAGACGACATTGACTTCGGTCAGCAGCGGACGCAGCAAGGCGGCTATCATCGAGGCGGTCAGCGCCTTGATCTTCAATTCGCCGACCGCGCCCTCATAGGTGATCGACACTTTCCTGATATTGCCGTCGATGAATTGCCCGGCGAAAGTTCCGAGGCGGTCGGCGAGCGCGATGAAGGGCTTCAGTTTCGGCGCCTCTTCGGCCGTGATCGACGGGAAGTTGACGGCGTTCGAAATCGCGCCGCGCATCAGATAATCCGACATCTGCTCGGCGATCTGAAGCGCGACTTTTTCCTGCGCTTCCTTGGTCGAGGCGCCGAGATGCGGCGTGCAGACGACGTTCTTATGCCCGAACAGGGGATTCTCGGCGGCCGGCTCCTTCTCGGACAGATCGATGGCGACGCCGGCGACATGGCCCTCGTCAAGGAGGCCGCGCAAAGCCTTTTCGTCAATGAGGCCAGACCGCCCGCAATTGACGATGAGGACGCCGGGCATTGTCTTTGCGAGATTTTCGGCCGAGAGAAGGTTCCGCGTCTGCGCCGTGACCGGCGTGTGCAGCGAAATGACTTGCGCGCGCGTCAATAACTCGTCGAGTTCGACCTTTTCGACGCCGAGATCAAAGGCGCGCTCCGCCGACAAGAACGGATCATAGGCGATGACGCGCATGCGCAGGCCGATCGCGCGATCGGCGACGATCGAGCCGACATTGCCGCAGCCTATGAGGCCCAGCACCTTGCCGGTGATCTCGACGCCGAGAAACTTGTTCTTCTCCCATCTGCCGGCGCGCGTCGAGGCGTCGGCCGCGGGAATGTGGCGCGCCAAAGCGAACATCAGGGCGATCGCATGCTCCGCCGTCGTGATGGAATTGCCGAAAGGCGTGTTCATCACGACGGCGCCCTTCGCGGTCGCCGCCGCGAGGTCGATATTGTCGATGCTGACTCCGGCGCGGCCGATGACCTTGAGGCGGTCCGCGCGTTCCAGCACCTTCGCCGTCACTTTGGTCCCGGAGCGGATCAACAGCCCGTCGACGCCGCCAATCACCTCGGCGAGCCGCTGCCTGTCCTTGCCGAGGTCCGGCTGAAAATCCACTTCGACGCCGCGCGCCTTGAAGATAGCGAGGGCGGCCGGCGAAAGGGGCTCGGGAATCAAAACGCGCGGAGTCAACAGGCTTTCCAGGGGTTCACATGCGGCTAAGACACATGCCCCCAATCAAAAGCCGTTTCAAGCCGGGCGGCGGCCAGCTCATTTTTGATGTCGCGAGGCTTGCGGCTTGCCCGCCAAAGACGCGCGAGCCGCGAAGCGAATTAGCTCCGAAACTCAGGCAGCCTCAGCAAAAAACGCGCACTTCGCGTGTGCGTAGGCGTGCTCCAGCCACTGCGTCAGCGCGACGAGATCCGCCGTATCGACCGTGGCGCCGCACCAGATGCGAAGGCCGGGAGGCGCGTCGCGATAGGAGCTGACGTCGAAAGCGACGCCCTGCTCCTCAAGGTAGCCGACGATCTCCGCTGAAAAAGCGGCTTCCGTCTCGCGCCCGCCCGCGACCACCGCAGGATCGACGAAACGAAGGCAGGCCGACGTCGCCGAGCGCACTGACGGATCGCGCGCGAGAAATTCGATCCAGGGCGTCCGCTCGACCCAATCGGCCATGACTTTGGCGTTGGCCTCGACGCGCGCGACCAGAGCGTCAAGACCGCCAATCGACTTCGCCCAATTGAGCGCGTCGAGATAGTCCTCGACGCAGAGCAGCGACGGCGTGTTGAGCGTCTCGCCCTCAAACACGGAGTAAAGCACCCGGCCCCTCTCCTTGAGTCGGAGCAATTTCGGGATCGGCCACGACGGCGTATAGGTCTCGAGCCTTTCCATCGCGCGTGGGCTGAGGACCAGCATGCCCTGCCCAGCCTCACCGCCGAGAACCTTCTGCCAGGAGTAGGTCACGACGTCGAGCTTGCTCCAGTCGAGCTTATGGGCGAAAGCGGCGGAGGTCGCGTCGCAGATCGTCAGGCCCTTGCGGTCGGCCGGAATGAAATCAGCGTTCTTGACGCTGACGCCCGAGGTCGTGCCGTTCCAGGCGAAGACGACGTCCTTGTCGAAGTCGAGGCTGGCTAGATCGACCATCTCGCCATAATCGGCGACCATTGCGCGAACATCAGGCAGGCGCAATTGCTCCAGGATATCGATCACCCAGTGCCCGCTGAACGCCTCCCAGGCGACGACCTCGACGCCGCGCGCGCCGAGAAGCGACCACAGAGCGGCCTCGACGGCGCCGGTGTCGGAGCCTGGAATGATCGCAATGCGATGGTCGGCCGGAATCTCGAGGACCTCGCGGGTGAGGTCGATCGCGAGCTTCAGCTTGGTTTTGCCGATGGACGAGCGGTGCGAGCGGCCTGTCGGCGCGTTCCGAAGGCTATCGAGGCTCCAGCCGGGGTGCTTCGACGCCGGACCGCACGAAAAATAAGGCCGCGCCGGAGGCGCGGGCGGAATCGCCGTTTTCATGTGCCATCCTTTCAGATGGGCGCCCCTCGTTGGGGAGGGGTGTCCCGCTTATGCCGATAAACTGAAGCGTGTGCGACGTCAAGGCGCCGCAGGCCGCGATCGTGGCATTCGCGCAGCGAGGAAGCGTTTTCAACGTTGGACGGCGCGGCCGATTCGAAGTCAACCAAAACGGCTTTATCGCCAACATCGGGCTCAACTATCGATTCAACCCGTTCGCCCCGGCGCCGGTCCTTGTCGCCAAATATTAGTCCGAACGGACGAACGCCGGCGGCGGATCGACCAGCGTGTGAATATGGACGACCCGGATGTCGCCAATCTGCTCGCGCCGGGGCGAGACCCAATGGATCTTGCCGAGATCGACACTGACAGCGTTGTCGTCGATCCAGCGGACTTTCGGGTTCGATTCGGGCGTTTCACTATGGCGAAGCAAGGTTATGTTCCGGTTTTCGCCTTGGAGCCGAAGCACGATTGAATAATCGAACTCATCAGAGCCGCCGTCCTCATCGACGCTAGAGCCGCCGTCCTCATCGACGCTGGCGCTCTCAAATAAATCAATGTAGAGCCGCGGTCATAGCCACGCGCTTGGATTATCGTATATTTTCACTTTTTGTTTCTTTGTGTAGCTACCTTGAAGACCGACCAACCGTGAAGTGAGCCGTTGCTGACCATCCAACACGAGAGTAATATCGCGTCCCCCGGTCTCGACAAGTTGATTGTGAATCTGATCACCTTCGGCAAATTGATATATGTCCCAATTCTCTTTGTGTTCTGGTTTGAGTTCCAAGAAAAGGAAAGAGCTTATTGGATAACCCTTCATTAGCGAGTCAAATAGGGCGATGATCCAGGGCATTACCTAAACCTTGGCCCAGCTACCTCATCCCCTCCACCGCCGCCCAGAGCCGCGCGAGGTCCTGCGGCCGCGACAAGCGGTGATCGCCATCCTTGATGAGCGTCAGAGTCGCCGGATCGCCATGCAGATGCTCGACGAGGGCGAGGGCATGACGCCATGGCACGTCCTCATCCCGCATGCCTTGCAGAACATGCACCGGGCAATGGCTGCGGATCGTCGAATCGAAGAGAAGGTGCCGTCGTCCCTCCTCGATCAGCTCGCGGCTGACCGGATAAGGCTCCTCATAGCGCGACGGCCGCAGCCAGAAGCCCTTGGTCGCCAACTCGGCTTGCGCTTTCTTCGGCATCCGCGCCCAAATGAGTTTTTCGGTAAAATCGACGGCAGGCGCGACGAGAACGAGGCCTTTGAGGCGCTCCGCCTCGCCGCTCGCGAAGAGCGCCCGTGCGACGAGCAGCGCGAGCCAGCCGCCCATCGAGGAGCCGATAAGGATCTGCGGGCCTTCGGTCAGCGCGCGGACCGCCGCGAGGCTCTCCTCGAGCCACATGCCGATCGTCGCCGTCTCGAACCGGCCTTCCGATTCGCCATGACCCGAATAGTCGAAGCGCAGACAAGCCCGGCCCGACGTGGCGGCGGCGGCGTCGAGGAAGCCCGCCTTCTCGCCCCCCATGCTCGAGCGGAAGCCGGTGAGAAAGACGATTCCCGACCCCGCTTCGACTCGCCCGGCGCGGCGCAAAAAAGCGATGCGGCGGACCAAAGCGTCCTGCCCGACCTCGAGATAGGCAAGGGGCGGCGTTCCGGCGCATTCGATTTGCAAAGCGTGCTCTTCCACCATCCCACGCATCCGTCTATGCTCGCCGCCGCCAATTCTTCTCAAGAATCTATGGTTTTGCTTTGCAGCCTTCGCCTGTTCTACGCGGTTCGGCCTGATGTCGCCAAGCTCAAGCTCGCTCTTTCGAGACAAGACCGCGCATCCCCTCGCCGGCGCGACAGTGCTCCAAATCGTGCCGGCCCTTGATCAGGGCGCGAGCGCCCGTGCGACGATCGATGTCGCCGCAGCGCTTTGCCGCGCCGACGCCCGCGCGCTCGTCGCGAGCCGCGGCGGCCCTCTCGTCAGCGAACTGCAGGCGATGGGGGGCGTCTTCGCGCCCTTACCGGCAGACACAAAAAACCCTCTCAACATAGCGCTCAACGTGCGCCGCCTCGCAAACATCATCAACACGGAGCGGGTCGACGTCGTGCATGCAAGATCCCGCGCGCCGGCCTGGGCGGCCTATGGCGCGACGCGCCTCGGCAAGACGCCTTTTGTCACGAGCTTCTCGGGCTATTACGCGCGCGGCGGCCCGCTTGCCCTGCGCTACAATTCAGTGATGGCCCGGGGCGATTGCATCATCGCGGATTCGGTCCATACGGCGGGTGTTCTCATAAACTCCTATCCCGCCGCGAAAAACAGAATCCGCGTCATCGTCGGCGGGGCCGATTGCCGGCTTTTCTCGCCGAAGTCGGTGACGCCGACGCGAGTGCGCGCCGTGCGGCGCCTGTGGGGCGCGGCGCCCGACGAGCGCGTGGTTCTGATCGCAACAGGAGCGCCGCGCTCCAGCGGGTACAAGACCGCGATCGAAGCGGTGAGACTGTTTGCACGAGACCACGCCTCCGCCGACGGAACGAAATTCATCGTCGCCTGCGACGAGCAAGGCGCATCCGCCAAGGAGATCGACGCGGCGATCGGCAAGGCCGAGCTACAAGGGATCATGCGGCGGGGCGAGACCGAGGATCGTCCGGCGGCGCTGCTCGCGGCTTGCGCCGTCGTCGTGGTCTCCGCCAACCCAGAGGCGTTCGGCGCGCTCGCCCTCGAAGCGCAGGCGATGGGCGCTCCCGTCATTGTCGCCGGCGAGTGTCCCGCGGCGGAGGGCGTCGCCGCCCCGCCCGATGTCGACGACGCCATGCGGAGCGGCTGGAGAACGGGCTGCAAGCCGGACGAACTCGCCGCAGCGCTTGGGGAAGCGCTGCGTCTTGGCGCGACGGCGCGCGATCGTCTCTCCTTGCGGGCTCGCGCACATGTCGAGGCGCATTTTTCGATCGAGGAAGCCTTGGCGCAGACGCTGGCGGCCTATGCGGCGGCCCGCGATCACGCTCGCTAAAACCATTTTTTGGCGCGTTTCCCCACTATTGCGATGTCGAATGCGCTCGCTCGACTGGACAAGCATTGACTCAGCAGCGCAAGCAACACATCTTTTATTGTGAGTCAGACCGCAGGCGGTCTAGAAAGCGCCTTTCGAGGATTCGCGCAACAGCCCCAAAGGAGACAAAGCCATTCGCCGTCCGATGAAAGCCCCCCCGGTCCCGCAAAAGGACGGGCCACGCATCAACCGTGAAATCCGCGCTCGTGAAGTTCAGTTAATCGACGCCGAAGGTCAAAATCGCGGCGTTGTCGAAACGCCGGCAGCCCAGCAGGCCGCCGATGAGGCCGGCCTCGATCTCGTCGAGATCGTGCCGAACGCCAATCCTCCCGTCTGCAAGATTCTCGACTACGGCAAATTCCGCTTCCTCGAACAGAAAAAGTCCGCCGAGGCCCGGAAGAAGCAGAAGATCGTCGAAATCAAGGAAATCAAGCTCCGTCCAGGCATCGACGAGCATGACTACGACACCAAGATGAAGGCCGTCCGCCGCTTCTTCGAGGATGGCGACAAGGTCAAGGTGACGCTGCGCTTCCGCGGCCGCGAAATGGCGCATCAGGATCTCGGCTTCCGGCTCCTCGAAAGGGTGAAGAGCGAAACGGGCGCCCTCGCCAAGGTCGAGGCCGAGCCCTCGATGGAGGGTCGCCAGATGATCATGGTGCTCGCGCCGAAATAGACGCGAGCGAAATTCTTTCGCGCTGGCTCGCGGGGCGTGGCTGCGGATCGGGTCGGTCCGCAGAGCCGCATTCAGGACGGGCTCAGCTAAAGCGCCCTTTGGCGCGAGCGCGGAATCTACAGCGCCAGAGCCGGCTCTAGCCCGTGGCTGTCTTCCATTTAGTCACGCAATCTTGAAAGCCGCTGCGCGAAAGATATCTTATTCGCGACAGAGGGCCCAATCGGAAAACGCTCGGGCGGTCGCCGGTCGCACGCGGGCAGGCATGCGCCGCCGTCCGGGGAAGCCGTTGTTCCGCATTTCCTCCCCACTATGTCTTGTCGGTCGCCGGAGCACGGCGGCGTTAGGGAGGAAAGCATGTCAAACGCATCTTATGCTCCTGAAGCCGAACACAAGGCGTCACATTCGAGAGCGCGAAAAGGGGGACTGGGGCGCATCGCGCGCTTGAGCTCTGTGGCGGCGGCGTTTGCGCTGTTGCCGCTCGGCCAGGGCCTAACCGCAGGCGAGAAAGAGGGGCGGTTTATTCCGAGGCTTTTGGTGTCGTCCACAATCCCGACAAATGGCGACCTCAATCCCTACGGCATCGCGTTCGTTCCCCCTGGTTTTCCCAACGGCGGCCCGCTCCATCCAGGGGATGTCCTGGTTTCCAATTTCAACAACAGCAACAACCTCCAGGGCACCGGCACGACGATCATCCGCTTCACGCCGGACCAGAATGTAGCGCCGCCCACTCAGGCGTCTGTCTTCTTCCAAGGCAACCCTCCTCTTGGGCTGACCCTGGCCCTAGGCGTTCTCCAACGCGGCTTCGTGCTGGTCGGCAATGTCACGACGAAGGACGGCACTTCGAAAACAGTCAAGGCGGGTCCGCTGCTCATTCTGGACCGCAACGGAGATCAGATATCCTCGATACCCTCCGCCTCCGAGACCAAGCTTGACGGCCCGTGGGGTTTAGCCATCGTCGACGGTTTCAGCACCGCTAAAGTGTTCGTTTCAAACGTGCTGGACGGCACCGTCACGCGCCTGGACCTTGCCGTGGGCGCCACCAGCGTAACGGTGATCCGTTCGACTCGCATCGCTAACGGATATGCGCATCGGCCCGATCCTGCCGCGCTTGTGTTGGGACCGACGGGGCTAGCCTACGACCCGCGCGACGACGTTCTTTACGTCGCCTCAACGGCGGACAACGCCATCTTCAAGGTCCTCTATGCCGGCTCGGCGTCCCAGTCGTTCGGAAAAGGCAAAATCGTCTTTCAGGACGTTCATCTGCGCGGACCGCTGGCGCTGGCGTTTGCGCCGAACGGCCATCTGCTCACCAGCAATGGCGATGCGGTCAATCCGGATCCGGCCCAGCCGAGTGAAATCGTGGAATTCACGAAGAACGGGGACTTCATTGGCCAGTATGACGTCAACGAGACCCAGGGCGGAGCGTTTGGGGTTGCTGTGAAAGCGGGCGACGAGACTGGTTTGCTGGCGGTGGTCAACGACATCAGCAATGATATGGACGTTCAAAAGCTGAATTCGGAAAGGCGATCCGGCGTGTTTACTATGCAGTGACTCGACCGAGGCGAACTAGGCTAAATCGGACTGATCGGCAGGTTCCGCGCGTAACGTTTGCTCCTTTGGGTCGCGGCCGGCCGCTGGGCGAATGAGCCTTAGCTCTGGAGCATGATGATCCACGCAGAATCGATCATGCTCCTTATCTCATTGTTTCGACGCATGATTTTGCCCAAAAAATCTGCGCTTTTCGGGATCGTGCTCTAACTGTCGCGGCTATCGGCGGAGGCAGGCGTCGGCGCGGGCGCCGCGAGATGCGCGAAGGTTTCTACCACCTTCTCGTAGACCGGACGTTTGAACGGGATGATGAGATCGACGAGCTCGCCGACCGCCGCCCAACGCCAGGCGTCGAATTCGGGCTTCTGCCCGCCGGCCGGGTAGTCGATGTCGATCTCGCTGTCGTCGCCTTCGAACCGAAGGGCGAACCATTTCTGCCGCTGGCCCTGGAACCGTCCTTTCCAGGTCTTGCGCGCATGCTCTTCGGGAAGATCGTAGCAATACCAGTCGGGCGCTTCGGCGAGCAGCGACGCCGAGAGAACATTCGTCTCCTCGCGCAGCTCCCGCAGGGCGGCCCGGATAGGGTCTTCGCCGGGGTCGATTCCGCCCTGCGGCATCTGCCATTCGTGGCCGAGGCGCGGCTGTTCCGGCTTCTTGGGACGTCTGCGTCCGACGAACACGAGGCCGTCGCGATTGAGCAGCATGATGCCGACGCACGGACGATAATTCTCAAACTGCGTCACCTCACACCTCGCGGCTCGCCAACAGTGGCCAAGACCGGGCGGGTCGCATAGCGGCCCCCGCTCTTTAAACGCTTGCACAAAAGCGCGGCCCTGCCCGGCCGCGCTTTGGCTTACTACGCCGTTCCGACCACGGCGAATTTCAATTCGGGACCTTTTGTGCTTCGTCCTGCGAAGGCGCCGGCGCTTTGCTCGAGGTCTTCACCCCGCGCAGAATGTCCTCGGCGGCGGCGAGCTGCTTGTCGTCCTTTTGATTCGGCGGAACATAGGCCTGCGACCCGCCCTTTTCGTCGTCGCCGTTCTTCAGATGCCCCTTCAGCGACGCTTCGCCCTTGGTGTCATCCTTGCCCTTCAGATCGTCGGGAACGTCCTGCAGGACGACGATGTCGGGATCGATGCCCTTTGCCTGAATCGAGCGGCCCGACGGCGTGTAATAGCGCGCTGTCGTCAATCGCACCGCGCCATTGCTCTGGCCGAGTGGAATGATCGTCTGAACCGACCCTTTGCCGAAGGAGCGCGTGCCGAGAACCGTCGCGCGCTTGTGGTCCTGCAGCGCGCCGGCGACGATTTCGGAGGCTGACGCCGAACCGCCGTTGATCAGCACGACGACCGGCTTGCCCTTTGAGACATCGCCCGGATGGGCGTTGTAGCGCATCGACTCGTCGGCGTTGCGGCCGCGTGTCGAGACGATCTCGCCGCGGTCGAGGAAGGCGTTCGAGACCGCGATCGACTGGTCGAGAAGGCCGCCGGGGTTGTTGCGCAGATCGAGGATATAGCCCTTGAATTTGTCGGCCGGAATGTCGTTCTGGAACTTCTTGATCGCGTTGACGACGCCGTCGCCGGTCTGCTCGTTGAACTGGGTGATCCGGATGTAGCCGATGTCGTCGCCTTCCTGGCGGGCGCGCACGGATTTGATCTGGATGACGGCGCGGGTCAGCTTGATATCCTGAGCGTCCTTGTTCGGCCCGCGCAGAATCTTGAGCGTCACGGGGGTATTGGGCGCGCCGCGCATCTTGTCGACGGCCTGGTTGAGCGTCAGCCCCTGAACGTTCTCGCCATCGATCGCCGAGATGATGTCGCCGGACAGAATGCCGCCGCGCGAGGCCGGCGTGTCGTCGATCGGCGTCACGACCTTGATCAGTCCGTCCTCTTGCGTCACCTCGATGCCGAGGCCGCCGAATTCCCCGCGCGTCTGCACCTGCATGTCGCGGAAGCTCTTGGCGTCCATATAGCTCGAGTGCGGATCGAGCGAGCTGAGCATGCCGTTGATCGCCGCCTCGACAAGCTTCTGCTCGTCGGGCTTCTCGACGTAATCGGAGCGGATCTTTTCGAAGACGTCGCCGAACAGATTGAGGTTGCGATAGGTGTCGGAAGCGGCCGCGCGCGCGGCGCCGTCCGAGAAAAACCGCGTCTGCGCGCCGAGCGTGACAGCGGAAGCGCCCATGACGGCGCCAAGCAAGACCAGTGATACTTTCCGCATCATCCGCGAACCTTTTGCACCTCCGGCTTCGCCCACCATGGGCCCGGATCGATTGCCGCCCCGTCTTTTCGAAATTCGATGTAGAGGATGGGCTGCGCCGCGCCGATTGCAATAGCCGCAGCCGTCTTAGCCGAACCGTCGCCCATTGCCGCGACCGGTTCCCCAGCCAATATGAACTGACCTACGTTTACGTTGATCCGTTCCATTCCTGCAAGTATTATATAATAGCCTTGCCCCGCATTGATGATCAAGAGTTGTCCATAGCTGCGGTAGGGCCCCGCGAAAGCCACCCAGCCGTCGCTCGGCGAGGCGACGACAGCTTGCGTGCGGGTGGCGATCAGCATGCCTTTTTCCGTCCCGCCGAAGCCATCCGCCGCGCCGAAGCTGCGTAGGACGGCGCCGGCCGCTGGCATCGGCAGCATGCCTTTCATATTGGCGAAGGCGGTCGCCGGCGCGAGCCGCGCCGGATCTTTGAATGGCGCCATCGCGAGCTTCCGCTGCGCTTCCGGCGCCGCCGCCTGCGCCGCCTTCTGCGCCTCGTCGGCTTGCCGCGCGGCTTCCGCGCCGCGCGCCGCGGCGGCGTCCTCCGCCTCCATCCGGGCGATCAAGTCTTTGAGCGTCGCCGTCTGTTTCGCGAGCTCCGCGGCGCGCGCGTTTTCCGCCCCGAGCGCTTCCTCGGCCGCCGCCAGCGCCGTTTGCCGGGCCTCGATCAGGGCGGCGAGACGCTCGCGGTCGAGGCCGAGCTTGGCGGCCTCCCCGGCCAAAGAATCGCGCTCGGCGGCGATCGAGCGACGCAATTGCGAAAGGTCCGACAGATCAGAGGCGAGCGCCTCGGTCTCGGCGCGCATTTCCGGCAGCACGGCGCCGAGCATCATGGAGGTGCGGATCGCCGCGAGCATGTCCTCGGGCGAGACAAGAAGCGCCGGCGGCGGCTTGCGGCCCATGCGCTGGAGAGCGGCCAGAATCTCTGCGATGACCGAGCGGCGGCTCGTCAAGGATTGGCGAATCGCCTCCTCGCTGCCGGTCAGAGTGTCGAGCCTCGCCTCCGCCTCGCCGATCCGGCGCTCGCGATCGTCGATCGCCTGAACGAGATCGACGAGCGCCGCCGCGAGCTTCGCCCGGTCGGTGCGGATCGAGGCGACGTCGGCCTCGATCTTCGCCCGCTGCTCCTGCGAGGCCTCGAGCGTGTCCTGCATGCCGCGCAATTCGAGCCGGCGTCCGCTCAGCGCGTCGCTTGCGACGTCCGGCGCCGGTGCGGCGGAGGGCGGCGGCGCTTTAGGTGACGCTTGGGACGTTGCCTGCGCCGGGCACGGCGCGGGGGGAGACGAAAGGCAAAACGCGATCGCGAGCGCCAGCACAGCCGCGCTCCGGCCTCCGCTGCGTGTCAAATCGAGACGAATCGCCATCGCTTTCAAGGCCGCTACCCTTACGGGGGAACATGGCCGAAGCACGGCGGAGACCGCAAGCCTGCGATTTCAGGCCGCATGGGCGCCAGCGGCCGGACAGCCGGAAGATCACGCCGCTTCAGCGCGTCAGTCCCGATGATAAGGGTGGCCAGCGAGAATGGTCACCGCCCGGTACAGCTGCTCGGCGGCCATGATCCTCACGAGCTGATGCGGAAAGGTCATCCGGCCGAAGGAGAGGACGAGCGAGGCCGCCTCAGGCAGCTCGGGCGCAAGCCCATCCGGCCCGCCGATCGTCAGAGCGAGAGCGGGAACGCCGTGGTCGCGGCGCTTGCCGAGCTCGGCGGCGAAGGCGCGGCTTCCGAGAAGCTTTCCGGCTTCGTCGAGCGCAATGAGCTCGCCGCCAGGCGGGATCGCGGCGAGAATGGCCTTCGCCTCCTCGGCCTTGCGGTCCTGCGGCCGGCGCGCGCGGCTTTCGTCGAGCTCGCGCAATTCGATTGCCGAAAAGCCGATCACGCGGCCTGCGGCGGCGGCGCGTTCGATATAGCGCGAAGCGAGCTCCTTCTCGGCGCCGGCTTTCGAGCGGCCGACGCAGATCAGAATGAGGCGCACCGCAGGCGATCAGCTGGCGGTCAGCCGACGCGCCGCTCGCCGGGACGCCCCATCCCCCACATCTTTTCGAGATTATAGAACTGGCGCACTTCGGGCCTGAAAATGTGGACTATGACGTCCCTGCCATCGATCAGGACCCAGTCGCCCGCCTGCAACCCTTCGAATCGGGGCGCCGCCTGAACGTCCTTGAACGCCTTGATGACGCGCTCGGCGATTGCCCCGACGTGAACGTTGGAGCGGCCGGTCGCAATGATCATGACGTCGGCGAGGGTGGTTTTGCCGTGCAGGTCGATGGTGACGACATCCTCGGCCTTTAAGTCGTCGAGAGCCGTCAAGATGGTCCGCACGAGGATCTCGGTTTGCGGTCCTATAAGACCAGGAACCGGGTGAATCGGCTGAGGCGCCGTTCCGCCAGAAATCGTGGGAATCAGGGTTCAATCCTCTTAAAGACGCCGGCTGACCGGACGCAACTGTAAACATGGCGTAAATTCCGCCCTTTGGCAAATGTGGGACGTCCCGGCGCCGGCGCAAGCGGCCGATGCGCCGCTTCACGCCGGGCGCTTTTGGCGCCAAAACATCGCCTGCGTCGCCTCGAGGCGCGACGAAGGACCGGAAACAGCCATGTTGCTGCGCCGCTTCGCGGCTTTCACTCACGTGATCTATCGTTCCGCCCTTCCGATCCTGGCGCTGGCGCTGGGCTTGCTCGCCGTCGCCATTCTCACCCTGCGTTTTGCCGAAGCGCCGCAGCAACTGACCGTCGCCGTCGGGCCCCCGGGCGGCGCCGACGCGACGCTGATGGAGGCGGCGGCGCGCCGCCTCGCCAAGGATCGAGCCTCGGTGCGCCTGCATGTCCTTTCCGTCGCAGGACCGGCCGAAGCCGCCAAGGCGCTCGATACCGGCGGCGCCGATCTCGCCGTCATTCGCAGCGACGTCGCCATCCCGGGTAACGGCGCGACCGTCGCGGTCCTGCATAGTGACGTCGCGGCTCTCGCCGCGGCGCGCGGATCACACCTGGAGCGTCCCGGCGAGCTCGCCGGCAAACGCGTCGCCGTCTTTCCGCCGGCGAAGGAGAACGCGGCGCTTTTTGACGCCCTTCTGGCGGAATATGACGTCGCCCCGGCGAGCGTCGAGCGTCTCATGCTGCCGCCGGACGAGTTCCGGCGCGCCGCCGCGGAAAGGAAGATCGACGCGGTTTTCGCCATCGGCCCGCTGCGGGGGCCCTCGATCGGAGAGGCCGTCGCCGCGCTCGCGCCGGCCAAGCACGATCCCGTCCTCGTTCCGATCGACGCGGCGGACGGCATGGCCGCGCGGGGCCCCGCCTATCAGAAGGTCGATCTGCCACACGGCTTCTTTCCGGGCTCGCCGCCGATCCCGAAAGAGGATTTCTCGACCCTCGGCGTCGCGACGACGTTGGAGGCCCGCGATTCGCTTCCGGACCAGACGATCACCCGGCTGACCAAGCGCCTCTTCGAAATGCGCCGTGCGCTCGAAACGGAAGCGCCGATCGCCACGGCGATCGAAAAGCCCGACGGCGACAAGGGCTCCTTCATTTCCGTTCATCCGGGCGCGGCCGATTATTTCGGCGACAATGAAAAAAGCTTCATGGATCTTTACGGCGACTGGATCTACATCGGCGCCATGACCCTGAGCGGCCTCGGCTCCGGCCTCGCGGCGATGGTGAGCGCAACGCGCGCGCGGGCGCGCAAGGCCGCTCTGGCGCTCATCGACCAGCTGATCGAGCTCAAGGAGGCGGCGCATGCGGCGCCGTCGCCGTCCCGGCTCTGTGACCTCGGTCGGCAGATCGAAGAACTTTCGACGCGGGGGCTGCATTTTGCGCGCGACCATGATTTCGACGAGGCGGGACTCGCCGCTTTGCGTCTCGCCATTGACGAAGCGCGGCGAGCGATCGACCATAGATACAGTGAACTCGAGAACAGACCGCCGCTGATCGCGAGAGCCGCGCCTGCAAAGGCGCCCGCGCCCGTCCCGCCGTCCCTCCCCCGCGAGAGCGCATGAACGACCCTTTCTTATCCGCCGCCCGGTCCGAGCAATCTGCCGCCAGGTCCGCCCCTGGGCCACGCGCATGATCAGCCGGCAAGCCAGCCAGTTCTGGACCTTCATCGCCAATAGCCCAAAGCAGTTCGAGCTGCCGCTCGACATGCGCCGGCGCGCCGGCGAGCGCGCCGAGGGCATGACTGCCGAGCCGCGCGGCGTCGCTTTTTCTCCGGCGCCGGAAGTCGCCGGCCTTTGGGCCGAACCGCCGGAGGCGCGCGAAGGCGCGGCGCTGCTTTATCTTTACGGCGGCGGCTATGTGCTGGGCTCGCCGAAATCGCGGCGCAAGACGGCGGGCCACCTTGCGCTCGCCTGCGAGGCGCGCACTCTCGTTCCCTCCTATCGCGTCGGCCCCGAACATCCCTTTCCGGCGGCGGTCGAGGACGGGCTTTTTGCCTATCAGTGGCTGCTCGCGCAGGGAGCGGACCCCGCGAAAACAATCATCGCCGGCGATTCCGCGGGCGGTGGCCTGGCGCTGGCGACGGCGCTTCTCGCGCGCGAGCGCGGCCTGCCGATCTGCGCGGGGATCGCCCTGATGTCGCCCTGGGCGGATCTCACCTGCCAGGCTCAGAGCTTTAGCGACCGCGCCGGCGCCGACATCACCTGCTCGCAAGCCTCGCTTCTCGAAATGGCCGGCTGGTATCTTGGCGGGGCCGATCCGCGCCATCCGCTCGCCTCGCCGCTGTTCGCCGACCTCTCCGGCCTGCCTCCGATGCTTGCGCTCGTCGGCGGCGACGAAGTCCTGCTCGACGACACGCTGCGCCTCGTGCGCAAGGCGGGAGTGCAAGGCGTCAACGCGACGGCCGTCGTCGCAGCCGGCATGCAGCACGTCTATCCGATCTGGGCGGGCGTCTTTCCTGAAGCCGATGAGGCGATCGCAACGATCGGCGAATGGGCGCTCGGGCAGGCTGCGAGATAAAGCCGGCGTTGACGGCGACCACGCTCCGAGCAGATCGACAGCGCTCGTGACCGCCACTTCCGCGGGAGGCGCATTTGCCCGCCGGCGCCATGTCGCTCGTGCTTCTCGCGGCCCTCCTCCACGCCGTTTATTTCAGCCTCATCGGCGCGGGGGCTTGGAGCGAAGTATGAGATTCTGCCGACGCCGCAAATCGTGATCGGGCGTCAGTTCAAGAGCGCGGCGGAGCAGATCACGACAAAAGCCGGCGAAAATAGCGCGGCCGGGAATTGAAAGACGGCGAGGCTGGCGAGGCTGGCGAGGCGAGCTGGCGGCCACAAAAAAACCCGCGCGAAAATTTCCGCGCGGGCTCTCAGCATGTCAGGAATCGAAATCAGTCCTCGGACTTGCCGCCCTTCTCGCGCGCCTTCAAAGCCGCGCCGAGAATGTCGCCGAGCGACGCGCCGGAATCGGCCGAGCCATATTGCGCGATGGCTTCCTTCTCCTCGGCGACTTCGAGCGCCTTGATCGAGGCCGACACCTTGCGGGCGCGGCGGTCGAACAATGTAATGCGGGCGTCGACCTTCTCGCCAACCGCGAAGCGCTCGGGGCGCTGATCGGCGCGGTCACGCGCCAGCTCGTTGCGCTTGATGAAGGTGGTCAGGTCGGTGCCGGCGATCTTCACGTCGATGCCGCCGTCCTTCACCTCGATGACTTCGCAGGTCACGACCGAGCCCTTCTTCAGGTCGGAGGCGTCCTCGCCCTTGCCGGCGCCCGCGTCGCCAGACTTGGCGAAGGGGTCGGACGCGAGCTGCTTCACGCCGAGCGAGATGCGCTCCTTCTCGATATCGACGTCGAGCACCCGCGCCTTGACGACATCGCCCTTCTTGTAATCCTCGATCGCCTGCTCGCCGGGGCGTTTCCAGTCGAGGTCGGAGAGGTGCACCATGCCGTCGACGTCGCCGTCGAGGCCGATGAAGAGGCCGAATTCGGTCTTGTTCTTGACCTCGCCCTCGACGTCCGAGCCGATCGGGTATTTGTCGGCGAAGGACTCCCACGGATTGGCCAGCGTCTGCTTGAGGCCGAGCGAGATGCGGCGCTTGACGGGATCGACCTCGAGCACCTGCACGTCGACTTCCTGGCTCGTCGCGACGATCTTGCCGGGATGCACGTTCTTCTTGGTCCACGACATTTCGGAGACGTGGATCAGGCCCTCGATGCCGGGCTCGAGCTCGACGAAGGCGCCATAATCGGTGATGTTGGTCACACGGCCCTGGAATCTTGCGTTGACCGGATATTTGGCCTCGATGCCCTGCCACGGATCCTCGAGCAATTGCTTCATGCCGAGCGAAATGCGGTGGGTCTCGTGGTTGATCTTGATGATCTTGACGCGAACCGTCTGGCCGATGCTCAAGACTTCGGTCGGATGATTAACGCGCCGCCAAGCGATGTCGGTGACGTGCAAGAGGCCGTCGATGCCGCCGAGGTCGACGAAAGCGCCGTAATCGGTGATGTTCTTCACCATGCCCTCGATCACCTGACCTTCCTCGAGGTTGGCGACGATCTCATGGCGCTGCTCGGCGCGGGACTCTTCGAGCACGGTGCGGCGCGACACCACGATATTGCCGCGGCGGCGGTCCATCTTCAGGATCTGGAAGGGCTGCGGCACCTGCATCAGCGGCGTGACGTCGCGGATCGGCCTGATATCGACCTGGCTGCGCGGCAGGAAGGCGACGGCGCCGTCGAGGTCGACCGTAAAGCCGCCCTTGACCTGATTGAAGATGACGCCTTCGACCTTTTCCTGCTTTTCGAAGGCCTTTTCGAGCTTGATCCAGCTCTCTTCGCGCCGCGCCTTGTCGCGCGAGATGACGGCTTCGCCGAGCGCGTTCTCGATGCGCTCGAGATAAACTTCGACTTCGTCGCCGACCTGAGGGGCGCCTTCGCGGCCGGGGCCCTGGAATTCCTTGAGGGCGACGCGTCCTTCGGTCTTGAGGCCGAGGTCGACGACGGCGACGTCCTTTTCGATCGCGACGACTTTGCCCTTGACGACCGTGCCTTCGAAGGCCTCGTTCCGGCCATAGCTTTCGTCGAGAAGCGCCGCGAAATCCTCGCGCGAGGGCGCGTAGGTTGAAGTTGATGCCATGTTTTCTCCTGGGTGCCCCATGAGGGGCGGGCGCCGGGGGGTTCGGGTTGGTTGCGCTCTCATCCGCCGGCAGCCCTGGCCCTGAGGCGAAGGTCAACCGCGCGAAGCGGTCCGGCGCCGGGCCGGCGGAGAAAGCAGGGTTCAGGCGGCGTATGTAGCAAGCCGCGCCGGGAGGGGCAAGGGGCGGCCGCAAGGCCACAGCGAAGTTCGGCAGGCTCCGTCGCGTGCCGCGACGCACCCGCAAGGCGCATCGCAAATCCTATCGTGATCACCTGGCCAGCATTCTCTTGCGGGCGCTTCGGAGGCTTCGATGGGCGACAGGATGGTCTACACCCGGCTACACGTCTATGACACTTCGGACTGGGTCGGCCGGCGCCAGTATGAGGGCGGCAGCGACGACACTTACAGCATCGGCATCAGCGACGGAGTCGCCCAGTTCAAGTCGGAGCTCGACAAGCTGCTTGCGAGCGGCAAGATTTTCCAGAAATGCGTGTTCACGACGCATGGAAACAAAGGCGCGATATTTTTCAATCACCAGCAGATCACCGCCTATGAGCTCTACAAGAATTTCAACGCGCCGCATTACGAGAAGCTTTTTCCGTTCAGGGACGTGAAGCTCTACTTCGACGGCTGCAACGTCGCGGAAGGCGACGACGGATGGAAGTTCCTAGAGGCGGCAGGGCGGACCTTCCTGCGCAAGGGGGGCGGCCACGTCATGGGGTGGACCTCGGCCGGCATCGGGCTGCCCTCGGTGATCCCGTGGATCGGCGGACATACCGAACATCTTTGGGGCGGCGTCAGAGGCGTCTACGTGCTTCCCGACGAACGCGACGGCGGGCTTTATCTACGCCGCTGGGGGGACGGCGCCGATTGAGCCGGTAGGCCTCCCCGCCGAGGCACGTCTGCCGGGAGCCGGCCGAACACGGACTTGTGAAGAGACGCGCGCGGGAGTAGGCTCGTCGCAAGTTCTCGAAAAGGGAGCGCGACGATGCGCCGGGAAGCGACAAGGAAGGCGACGAGATCGACCATCTCGACAGCCGCCTCTTTCGTTTCGGTCCCCTCCGCCTTTGCGGCCGCCGATCCAGGACTGCGGAACGCCATCAAGCTCGAATTCAAGACCATTTTCTCGCCCGGAAGCAGGCGCGATCTCGATCTCGAGACGGTCTTTTCAACCGACAAGATCCTCGTCGATCTCCTCGGCGCCGACCCTGACGCCCTCGACGCGCGCAAAATCGCGGCCGACTGCGACCTCGTGAAGAAATTCGTCGCCGAGCGCCCGCAGGCGGCCAAGAAGCTTCTCGAGATCTTCCACAAGGACAGCCCGGACATCGACGAAGCGTTCGGCGTCGTCAGGGAGGCCGGCCTGACGGAAGAGGCCGCGGTCAGGGCGGGCGGCGGCCTGATCGGCCTCATCGTGCTGCTCGTCGTGATCGTCGCGGCGGCCGGATGCGCCCACACCAAGCCGCACAAGAAGCCGGACCCCAATCCGGCGCAATAGGCTGCAATCCGTCCGGCGACCGCAGCGAGGCGAGCCTTGGCCTGCAACGTCACCATCCAGTCGGCGAGCGTGACGCAGGTGGCGGCCGGCGCCGCGGTTAAGATTGTCATTTCCGGAACCGTTCGGGACTGCCCGAAAAATCCGCCGAACCCGCAACGGCCGGACGAGGTCTGGGTCGACGTCGCGGTCAGCCTGCTGGTCAATGGCCAGCCCGATCCGGCGCAGACCACCGCCGTCACGGCGGTCGTCACGCCGCCTCCGGCCGCCGGCGTCGCCGCTCAGTGGAGCGTCGAGGCCAAGGGACTGCCGCCCGCCCCGTGCGGCGGCCAGATCCGGGTGCGCGCCGCCTGCCATACGGACGGCGCCTGCGTCGCGGAGCAGGATTTCACGGTCGATTGCGGCTGCCCCGACGTCGGCTTCGATGTCGCCGTCGCGCCCAACTGCAACGCCGATGGAACGCGCACGGCGACTTTCACCATCACATTGACCAATCCGCCGCCGGCCGGAGCGCCGGTCTTCGGCTCGATCCACCTTGGCGACGGAGTTGCCGGCTCGGCGCTTCTGCCGGTGCAGTTTCCTGGCCCGCAATGGACAATCCAGGGCAACGTGGCGACCGGCCTCTTTCCTTTCGACTACCTCCCCGGCGCCTATCCCAACGTCTCTTTCGAGACGACCTTTCCGACCGCCTGCGCCGCCGACACTCCGCTGCCCGCCACGCGCCTGCCCCTCGGCATCGCCGCCTGCCCGCGGACGGACTGCCCCGGTGCCGTGACTCTCGTAGTCCGCGACGCGACCGGAAACACGGTCGCGACGGGCGTCAACGCGCCCTGTCTGCCGGCGGGCGACTATACGGTCGTCGCGACGGCGCCGTCGGCGGCCGGACGCGCCTTCACCTGGAGCGTCGATGGCCAGATCGACGGCTCGCCCAACGTCAACGGCGTCAACCGCAACAGCTATCGACGCACGATCGCAGCCGGATCGCAGACAGGCATATCCGTCGCCGTCGCGACGCCGGGCTGCGACGACGTCCCGACTGGCGGCGTCGAACTCATCGCCTGCGGACAGACCGCGCCGCCTCCCCCGCCGCCCAATCCCGCGCCGCCGTTTTGCGAGATCGCCCGGCTCGGCGGCCTCGGGCTCTTCATCATCGGCTGCGTGCTGATCTTTGCCGGAATGTGCTCCGGCAATCCCGTGCTCGTCGGCGTCGGCCTAGCTCTGGCGGTCGCCGGAATTGCCGTCCTTGCGCTCTGGGCGGCGTTTTGCGCCCCCTTCAACGGCGGCTGCCTGTTGCTGCAGCGCCTCATCGAAGCTCTGGAGCTGGCGGCGATGCTTCTGCCGATCGTCGCGGCGGTCCTGGCGCTGTTCGGGATCGTGCCCTGCAGCCTCGGCGTGATCATGGATTGGGGTCTGGTCGGCACGGCCCTCGCGATCTTGAACCGCATTTTCCGAGCCGTGCCGTGCCGGTTCGTATAGGGGCCCCGGCGCGAGCTTCAAGGCGAGTTGACGCATGGAGCCATTGCGCGCGACAGAGCACGGAAAGCGTGCCGCTGAGCGTGGGCGAACCGCGGCCCACAGGACGGCGCGAGGCGGCGCGCCGAATGCGCCGAGGTTGGCGCGCGGCCTATGGATGGCGGTGAATGGGATCGACCCAGTAAACGGCCTCCGGCTTCTCCACCGGTTCGATATCGAGGTTCACCACCACCGCCTCATTGTCGCTCCGCGCGATCACGCATGCCAGCGCCTCGTCGGCGCTGGCGTTGATTTCCTGATGCGGCGCATAGGGAGGAACATAGATGAAGTCGCCGGGGCCGGCCTCCGCCACGTATTCCAGCCGTTCGCCCCAGCGCATCCGGGCGCGGCCGCGCACCACATAGATCACGCTCTCCAGGGCGCCGTGGTGATGCGCCCCAGTCTTCGCATTGGGCTCGATGGTCACAGTGCCGGCCCAAATCTTTTGCGCGCCGACGCGCGCCGCATTGATCGCGGCCTGGCGATACATGCCCGGCGTCTGCGGCGTATTAGGATCGAGGCAATCGCCCTTGATGACACGCACGCCATTGTCGCGCCAATGGGTGTGCCCGGTGACAGCGAGTTCATGGTCCATGGGGGCGCTCCCTCCTCTGTGGGAACCGAGCGCACCTTATCACCACGCGAGACTGCCAAATAGCTGGTTGCAAAAGCGGCGGCTGCTCGCCGCCCGCAAAAGTGGAGCTCAGGCTTCGACCTTCTCGCCGCGCTGCGCCCATTCCTGAAAGCCGCCGGGATAGTGCGCGCGGACGTCGCTGCGGCCGGAGAGACGGGCGTAATCGAGCGCCGCCAGCGAGCGCTTGCCCGACCGGCAGGAGATCACCACCCGCTTGCCGGGCGCGTTCGGCAGTTTTGCGGGATCGAAGCTTTGCAGCGGATTGAGCATCGCGCCCGGAATGTGCCCAGCCGCGAATTCATTCGGCTCGCGCACGTCGACGAGAAGAATGGAGCCGTCGGCGAGGCCGCGCTTCAATTCGTCGATGTCGACATTTTCAACCCGGTTCAGCGTCGCCGTCATGGAAAGCCCCTGTGTTCTTGCAAATCTTGCGGCATGAATGTGGGTAATCCAATAAGGATTGGAAAGCAAAATCTATCTCGACTATGTATTTTCTGGTTTATCGAATTTCTTGCCCTCGCGCGAAGCGATAGCTTCCGCCTCCTCAAAGTCGCCCGGCGTGTTGGCGTTGAAAAAGGGATCGAACGGCTCCGCCTCCCAATCCGCGAAGACGCAGTGATGGCGCGCCAAAAAGCCTTCGACCTTGCGCAGATCCTCTTTCACCAGGGCGCGGCGGAGATCGGCGCGGATGGCGACCGGCCAGAGGGCGGCGACCGGGTGCGTCCGTCTGCCGGAACGGGCGCAAGCCATGTCCGCCCCGGCTGCGCGCCGCGCAGCCTCGAGCCGATGAGCCAGATCGTCCGGCAGGAAGGGCGCGTCGGCCGGAGCGCTGAGCGCCAGCGACACTTCCGGCCGATGCGCCGCGATCCAGTCGAGTCCGGCGAGAAGGCCGGCAAGCGGTCCCTTGAAGCCGGGCACGTCGTCGGCGATCACAGGCAGCCCGAAGGCGGCGAAACGCGCCGGATCCCCATTGGCGCTGAGCACGAGCCCGGCGCACTGCGGCCCGAGCGTCGCGATGACCCGCGTCAGGATCGGCGCGCCGCCGACGGAGCGCAGGCACTTGTCGCCGCCGCCGAGGCGCAGCGCGCGCCCGCCGGCGAGCACGACGCCGAAGCAGCCCGTCACGGTCCTGCCTCTTTCGCCGCCGACGCCTCGCACGCGCCGTCATAAAACGGGGACGATAAGGTCATTTCAAAGACTCGAGCAACAATCTCACAGCGCCGGTTGAGGCCCGGCTGCCCGCGGGCGGCTACCAGCGATACCACAAAGCGGCCACAGGCCCGAATTCGCGACCCGCATTGACGCCTGCTATGGTTCCAAAGACGCCGACCTGCGCCGATAAGGCGGGAGTCAGATCATAGACGAGGCTCCACTGGAGGTTGTCCCAGGAAGACGTTGGAAAGGCTTGGCTTTGGCCGTTCTGCAGCGAAGCGAAGCTTTGCAGAAGGATCATGAGCTTCTCGATCGGCCGGAATCCAAGCGTCACGTCGAGCCGCCACTCCCCCGGCTGCGACCGCGCGTAGAACCGGTAGCCGGCCTCCGCGCTGAGGAACGCCGGCATCGAGCCAATTGCAAAGGTATAGCCCGCCAAGCCCCGCAGATCCAAAGAGGCGGCGCGGCCGGGCTGCAAGGCGCCGTTGAAGGAAGCGCCGGGGGAAAGCAGAACCGCCTGGACGGAAAGGACGAGGGTGTCCGAACGGTAAAGGCCGAGCCGGCCGCCGATCCCGCTTTCGCCGAAGCCCTGAAAAGAGGGCGCGGGCTGGGGCTGGCGAATATGATCATAGGCTGGCGACGCGACCAGCGTCAGCCAGTCGACGACCCCATATTCGATGTAGGCGCCGAGCTCGAATTTCTCATAGGAACGGACAGGGATCAGGTGGCCATTATTGTCGAAGGCGCGCGACGAGCCGGAAAAAGCCGCGCCGGCGATGATCTGTCCTTTTCCTGGCGGCATCAGCCAGGCGCCCGCAGAGGCGCCGCCCGCCGCGAGGATCACAAAGACCCAACTGGCGAGAGCGCGCACGGCGAACATGGCCGCGCTCACAAGATGGAAAAAAGCTGCGCGGACGTCGTCGCCGCGTGAACGCTACGCACCTTACGCAAGGCTCGGCCCAATGCACGCGAGGTCGATTATGAGCAATAAAGCATATCGTCAGACATCATGCGACAACAAACCGCGGCGGGAGTCCGAAAAATGCGTCAGAATTAAGGAACGCCCTCTTTCTTCATCCCGTCGCCGCAAGCTTGACAGTTTATTTCTGCGAGCCTAGCCCTCGCGGCGCGTCGAATGAAGCGCACTGTAGGAGCTTCCCTTGCCTCGCCTGATCGAAGGTCTCGCCGGGATTGCAGAAAACTATGACGTCGTCCTCTGCGACGTCTGGGGCGTCGTGCACAATGGCGCGACCGCTTTGATGCCGGCGGTCGACGCTTTGTCGCGCTTTCGCGCCAGGGGCGGCGCGGTAGTCCTGCTCACCAATTCGCCCGGGCCGAGCCGGCTCGTCGCCGAACTCCTCGACCGGCTCAGCGCGCCACGCTCATCCTATGACGCCATCGCATCTTCAGGCGATGTGACGGTCTCGCTCCTGATCGAGCGCGCCGGCCAGAGCCTGTTTCATATCGGAGCGGCGGCGGAAACGGGGCTCTTCGAGGAGGTCGCGGCCCTTACGGGCAGAGCGCCGCGTCAGGCGCCGATCGAAAGCGCGGACTTCGTTCTCTGCACCGGCTTCATCGATTTCTGGCGCGAGACGCCGCAGGATTACGACGAGCGGCTGAAGCGCATTCTCAATCGCCGCCTCGACTTCATCTGCGCCAACCCGGACCTCGTCGTCGAGGTCGACGGCGCTCTCGCCTATTGCGCCGGAGCCATCGCGGAACGCTACCAACGCCTCGGCGGCAGGGTCATTCAGGCCGGCAAGCCTTTCGCGCCGATCTATCACCGCGCTCTCGCGCTGGCCGGCCAGGCGCGCGGCGAGGCGGCGGCGGCGTCCCGCGTGCTCGCCATCGGCGACGCCATGGGCACCGACATCAAAGGCGCTGCGGCGCAGGGATTCGACAGCATCCTCGTCACCTCCGGCATTCATCGCCAGGATTTGCATCCCGAAGCGAAGGGCGAGGCGCAGGCTGACCCGGAATGCACGAGCCTCGACGCCGAGGCGTTGCGCCAGTTCGTGGCGACCGCGGGCTGCCGTCCGACCGCGGCGATGACGGCGCTGCGATGGTGAGGCGCAAGGCCGCAACGACGGCGGCGCGGCTTGACGGGCGGCGGCGCGCGCGGCAGGTTCGCGCGGCTTTCAGTCAGGCTTTCGCGGCTCGCCCGGCGCCCCCCGCAGCGATGCTTCGGCCGAGCGTGGCCGCAGCCGGGCGCAAGCGGCACAACCTTATGCGGACGATATAATCCTTGGCCGACTCACCTTCCGCGAAAGGCTTCGTCTTCACGATCGATCCGCGGGAAGCCCCGGCTGGCCTCGAAGGCGCAGTTGTCGCCATCGGCAATTTCGACGGCGTGCATCGCGGCCATGTCGCCGTCATCCGCCGGGCCGAGGAACTGGCGCGCCTGCTTGGCCGGCCGTGCGCCGTCTTGACCTTTGAGCCGCATCCGACCGATTTCTTCCGTGGCGAAAGGACGGTGTTCCGTCTCGCGCCGCTGGAGGCCAAGGCGAATGCGCTGCGCCGCCTCGGCATCGACGGGATGATCGTCGTCACTTTCGACGCATCCCTCGCGCGCCTGACGGCGGAGGAATTCGTCGCCGAAGTTTTGGTACGCCGCCTCGGCGTGCGCGCGGTCGTCGCCGGCTATGACTTCCATTTCGGCGCCAAACGGACCGGGACGCCGGCCTATCTGCGAAAAGCCGGCGAACGTCATGGCTTTGCCGTCGACATCGTCGAGCGCGTCGGCGGCGAGGCCGACGATGCCGAGGAGGCGGTGTCCTCGACGGCGACCCGCCTCGCCCTCGAAGCGGGCGACGTCGAGAGGGCGGCGCGCCTCCTCGGCCATCCCTATTCGATTTCCGGCGAAGTTCTGCATGGCCGGAAGCTCGGGCGCGCGCTCGGCTATCCCACCGCCAATCTGTTACCCGACGCCGCCTGCCGTCTGCGCCACGGCATCTACGCCGTGCAAGTCGAGGCGGCCGGCGCCTTGCGCGACGGCGTCGCGAGCTTCGGCCGGAGGCCGACCATCGACAATGGCGCCCCCCTCTTGGAAATTCACCTGTTCGACTTTGACGGCGATCTTTATGGTCAGGCGATCGAGGCGTTTTTCATCGGCTGGATTCGCGCGGAGGAAAAATTTCCCTCTCTCGACGCCCTTAAGGCGCAAATCGCGGCCGACGCACGTCGCGCGAAAGCCATTCTGCTCGGTCCGAGCGCGCCCGATGAGCGCTGATGCGACCGCAGCACGTTCGGCGATCTCGTTGCGTCGCACACAAAAATCCGCTATCAATAATGTGCAGTTTGTCACTGCGAATACCGAAGATTCTCGCAAAGATAAGCAGATTCGCCCCGCTCGTTCGGGCGCCTTCTCGACGATGACCGCTGTGTGGCTCCATGCGACGCAGATCTTCTGCGATTTCTCGGGCTACACGGACATGGCGATCGCCGTTGCGGGCCTGATGGGATACAAGCTCGTCATAAATTCAACGCGCCCTACACTGCGACCTCACTTCAGTACTTCTGGCGGCGTTGGCATATTTCCCTTTCAAGCTGGATCCGGGACTACATCTACATCTCGCTCGGGGGCAACAATGCGGGCCGACTGATGATGTACCGCAATCTGACGATCACCATGCTCGCCGGCGGCTTGTGGCACGGCCCCGCCCGGACTTTTGTGGTATGGGGCGGCCTGCGCGGCGCAGGCCAGGTTGTCCAGCACGACTATCGTCAACATCTCGCCGACAAGCTGCCGAACGGCACAGTGTTGGCCTGGTTCCTCACTCTGCAATTCGTCTGCATATGCTGGATCCTGTTCCGGGCGACAAGCTTTGAGGCGGCGATGGTCACGATCACGCAATATTCGTGGCTTAGTCCCAGCGGCGAGGCGCAGCTGCCGCGCCGGCTCGTTCTCTTTGGCCCTGCCCTCTTGTTGGCTCAATCGGCGCTGGCCCGATACACAACCATCGACTGGGTCAACAGCTTGCATCCACAGCCGTTCAGCTTCGCCTATGGCGCCCTCTGGGCGGTCGCCATAGCTCTATTGCCGTTCGGATTTCACCCGTTTATCTACTTCCAGTTCTAACTGGAATCGCCTCTCCTTTATGGGCGGCGCCGGCAGCAGGCGCCGCCTCAATTGCAATGTGATAGGCATGTCGCCCTTAACTAATTGCTGATCTAGGGAGTTCGGTGTATGTCCTGTTTAGCCGACCAATAAAAAGGTTGCTTTCGGGTACGATCTGCTGTCTTATGATCTTCGGATAGTATCATTTGTGATTATTGATACTTAAGGAGCTGTAATGACCGAATCCCCTTGTTTCGCGCCCGCTTTCACAGCATCGTCTCTCCCAAAAATCGCCGCGGCGGCGGCAATTGTGGCGACGATCGCCTGCACATCTGCGAACGCCCTGACTGGCGCAGACGGCGACGAAGACAAATTTCCAAATGCGCCAATCGACTATGGCTATGGTCCTGGCCAGCCAATTCCCAAGAAGAGCGCTTTTCAGCGTCTCTTGAACTTCCGCCCCGCGACGGCGACGTCGGTCGTGCCAACGGGCGGATCGAACGCCGGCGCGGGCGGATTTTTCGCCCCTCCCGTCAACTGGCCGATTAATGCGATCCACCAGGTTCTTCTGCCCGACGGACGCGTTTTTAATTACGGCACCAGCCAAAACGGCGCTCAAGGCGCGCAGTTCGTCTACGATATATGGGATCCCAGCCTCGGAACGGGCAGCGACTCGCATCTCATCCTGCCGAACACCACCTCGACCGACATATTCTGCGGCGCCCAATCCCTGTTGGGTTCTCGATTTTTGGCGTGGCCAAACCCCGACAGGGGCAATGTCCTCATCAGCGGCGGCGACCTCACCATCGACGGCAAGCGCAATTTCTCGAACGGCAAGACCGAGATCTTGAACTCGACGACGAACGCGATTCGTTCGGTTGGCCAGATGCAATATCCGCGCTGGTATCCGTCGCTCATTCCGCTGCGAAACGGCGACAAGCTGATCCTTGGCGGCAATCTCTCGCCCCGCGTCCCCGCGACCGTGTCCGAACTCTACACACAGGGGCAAGGTTGGCGCACGTTGACGGGTTTCGCCATCCCGGGGGACGAGCACTATTATCCGCGGGCCTACGTCGGGGCGGACGGCTTCGTCTATGAGATCGCCGCGCTGAACGGAAAAATCTACAAGATTTCTACCAAGGACGCCGGCTCGTTGCAGGATACCGGTGTAGCGGCGCGCCCTGCGTGGGCCGACCTTCCGACCGTCATGTTTCAGCGCGGCAAGGTTCTGTCCGTCCGCGACCAAGCGAAGGTGGATTTCATCGACCTCAACGGCCCGAAACCCGTCGTTACTCCGGGCCCCGACATGAGCCAGACCCGCTACTGGGCGAACGCGACCGTTCTTGCCGACGGCAGGGTGCTGGTGAACGGCGGATCCGCGCAGGAAAACCAACTGGTCGATGTCGCCTATCAAGCCGAGATATTCGATCCGGCGACAGGCAAATGGAGCATGGGCGCCCCCGCGGCCAAAGCGCGCCTCTATCACTCGACCGCTTTGCTCCTCCTTGACGGCTCCGTTCTCACGGCCGGCGGCGGCACTCCGGGGCCGGTGCTGCAGTTGAACGCGGAAATCTACTATCCGCCCTATCTTTACAGGAACGACGGAACCGGCCTGCCGGCCGTCCGTCCGGTCATCGTCTCCGCCACAGATACGGCTGAGCTCGGACAGACGCTCAGCATCACTGTCGACAACGCCGCCGCCATCGCAAGGGTGACGCTGGTCCGGATGGGCTCGGTCACCCACGCCAGCAATCTCGAGCAGCGTTTTCTCAATCTCGCCTTCACCAAGAACGGAAATACGCTCCTCGCGCCTGTGCCGCGGGATCCGCAGACCATGCTTCCAGGATTTTATATGATTTTCGTCATCAGCAATTCGGGGGTGCCTTCAATCGCCAAGGTCGTCTCGGTCCCGCAGGCCGTCCTCAATTCCTACCAGTAGCGCGGACAGCCTGGAGGTTTTGCTTGCCGCCGCCGGCAGGATCGGCGGCCGGCGAATGGCGGCGGATGCGCCGGGCTTCCCGCGCACCGGCGCTTGCAGACTGTCGTCATGTCGGAGCCGAATGGTCTCAGACGGCAAGCAGCGCATCGGCCGCAATTCGGCCTCTCGTCGCATCGGGGTAAGACGGCGCCCGCAAGCCGGCGCTGCTTTCGGGTCCGACAAGACTGCTTGCTTTCCGCGCACTTCTCCTCTAGTTTCAAGTGGCGACTACTATTGTTGAAGGCTATAGGCCGCGTGCATTCCGGATCTGACTTTCCGCGGGCATACGACGCAGCAATCATTGCTGCGCCGGGCGGAACTTTGCGCCTTGACGGGAAGCTTCTGCTTACCAGCCCCTGAGGGCCGGCCGGGCGATGTGCCTGGGCGCTCAGGGGACGCGCCGCGGATTAATGTCACCCTTCCCGGATTTAGGTCATGACCCAAGCTGAGCAGTTCCCGCGCGCCGAGGCGGCGCGGCCGAATTCCGAATCCGTCGTGATATTCGACACCACTCTGCGCGACGGCGAACAATCGCCCGGCGCCACCATGTATCTCGAAGACAAGCTGCAGGTGGCGGACTTGCTCGACGCCATGGGGGTCGACATTATCGAAGCGGGGTTCCCGATCGCCTCGGAAGGCGACTTCGAGGCTGTCGCCGCGATCGCCGAACGGGCCAAGAACGCCGTGATCGCCGGGCTCGCCCGAGCCATCGAAGGCGACATAGCGCGCTGCGGCGAAGCCGTTCGCAAGGCGCGCCGTCCGCGCATCCACACTTTCGTCTCGACCTCGCCGATTCATCTGAAGCATCAGATGAACAAGAGCGAGGAAGAGGTGCTCGAAATCATCGCGCGCACCGTCGGGCAGGCGCGCAATCTCGTCGACGACGTCGAATGGTCGGCGATGGACGCGACGCGCACGCCGATCGATTACCTCTGCCGCTGCGTCGAGGCCGCGATCAAGGCGGGCGCCACGACGATCAACCTGCCCGACACCGTCGGCTATGCTCTGCCGGCGGAGTATGAAGGCATGTTCCGCTCGGTCCGCGAGCGTGTGCCGGGCGCCGACAAGGCGATCTTCTCGGTCCATTGCCACGACGACCTCGGTCTCGCCGTCGCCAATTCGCTGGCCGGCGTGCGGGGCGGCGCCCGGCAAGTCGAATGCACGATCAACGGCCTCGGCGAGCGCGCCGGCAACGCCGCGCTCGAAGAGATCGTCATGGCGCTCAAGGTGCGCGGCGACGCCATGCCCTATCGCACGGAAATCGACTCGACGATGCTGACGCGGGCGTCGAAGCTCGTGTCGGCCGTCAGCTCCTCCCCGGTGCAGTACAATAAGGCCATCGTCGGACGCAACGCCTTCGCGCACGAGAGCGGCATCCACCAGGACGGGATGCTGAAGAATGCGCAGACTTATGAGATCATGACACCCGCGAGCGTCGGCGTCAGCAAGACTTCGCTCGTCATGGGCAAGCATTCCGGCCGGCACGCCTTCAAGGACAAGCTGCGCGAGCTCGGCTATGAGCTCGGCGAGAACGCGCTGCACGACGCCTTTGTGCGTTTCAAGGATCTCGCCGACCGCAAGAAGGTGGTCTATGACGAGGATCTGATCGCCCTGGTCGATGACGAGATCGTCCACGCGCATGACCGCATCAAACTCGTCGACCTCACCGTATTCGCGGGTACGAAAGGCCCGCAATCGGCGGTGCTGACGCTCGACATCGACGGCGTGCGCGTCACGCATCAGGCGACTGGAAACGGGCCGGTCGACGCGATCTTCAACGCGGTGATGGCGCTCGTGCCGCATCAAGCGGTGCTCGAGCTGTTTCAGGTGCATGCCGTCACCAAGGGAACGGACGCGCAGGCCGAAGTGTCGGTGAGGCTTGCCGAGGAGGGAAGGACAGTGACCGCCAAAGGCGCCGATCCCGACACGCTCGTCGCTTCGGCCAAAGCCTATATCGCGTCCCTGAACAAGCTGATGGTCAAGCGCGGCGTGCGTCAGCCCGGCGCGCTGGCGGGATAAGATGTTCGGCGGCGCTTCCGCCGCCCGTCTCCAGCTCCAGCAGGCGACGCCCTTGCCGTTGCCTGCCCGCAAGCCGGCCGGCCGGCCGGCTTGCCGGATGCGTTTAGCAATTGTTGAGGGAATCGCAAAACAAGCGATGACATCCCTCGAATCCGTTCGAAATTCAAAGTGGAAGCCCCGTTCCACCCCGCGACGGCGGCGCAATTCCGCGGCATGCGTGTTGCGCTGGACATCATCGGCTGCGTTTGCTAGATGCTGCGGGGCGTCGCTCCAGTCCTGCGGCGCAGTTTGATGGGCGCATAGCTCAGTTGGTAGAGCAGCTGACTCTTAATCAGCGGGTCCAAGGTTCGAGCCCTTGTGCGCCCACCATCAAATCCTCCCGGAAAGAGATTTATGAGACCCGAAGCGCCTGGCTGCACACGGCTTCGCTTTTGCGACAACATTTGAGCGCGCGCGCTCATCGCCGGTTCTTGCGCTCGAGGCATGCGCTGAATGGACCTTCGCCATTTCCGCATCGCGGCGACGTTCGGATCCGCTGACATTCCACGGCAAGCTCCGCGTCTTCGATTGCGCCTCGAGCCGCGCGATCTCAAACGTTCCCGCCTGGTCCAGCTCTTCAAGCGATTATCGCGATATGCGCTTTGCGCCGGCAACGTCGCGGCGACGGCCGGCTACGGTTCGGATCTGGGGCGCTCTCCCAGGCCCCGGTCAGGCGCGCGGCTGACTTCTGGCCGCGGGCGAAGCGAGGACCGTCTTGTTGACGAACTCCACGACATCGGTGCGCGGCGGCCGCGACGCCCTGGCGCAATTCAGATCGACATGCGCCAGCTGGCACATTGAAACGACGACGAGGCCGGTCGGGTTATTGCCGAAAGCGTAGTCCAGCAGGATTTCGCTCGCCATAAAGGGCGGTCCATAGGCAAGTTGCGAAGCGAGCGAGGCGAGCCGCCCGCCGTCGCCGACGAGGAGATGCGACAGCCGCTCATAGGCGCCGCCGCCGAAAGCGCTCTGAAGCACCAGGAAGGCTTCCCCGCCCGGCTGCGCCGCGCGGATGCGCTCGACCGTGCGGTGGAACGGGTTGTTGCAGAATTGGACGATCGGGAAAGCGAGACGCATGCGAGCCGCCTCGATCGCCTCCGGGTCGCCGGCAATGGCGAGGCGCCGCGCATAGCCTTTATCGACGACCCGCCGCAGCGCAGCCAGGACCTCCGGATTGGAGCCGTCCTCCGCGCCCGGATCTTGCAACGTCAGAACGTCGACATAGTCTGTTTGCAGCCGCCGCAGGCTGTCGACTACCGACGGTTCGATCGTTTCCGGACGCAGGGGCTCGCGCGTGCGGCTAAATCTCGCTTTGCCGAAGGCGACGGACAATTCGGGAAAGGCGCTGAACGCGCTCCGTTTCAGGGCGCCGAGGAAACGCATCACCGGCGATAGCGCCGGCCGGGCGCCCCCGACTTTCGCGGCGACCACGACCTGATCGCGGCGGCCGGCGAGAAAACGGCCGAGAATCGCCTCGGCCCCTCCGTCGCCGTCGGCCGGCGCAATGTCGAACCAGGACACTCCCCGCTCGAAAGCGTGGTCAAGCAGGCGGCGCGACTGCGCCTCCGACGCGCGCGAGCCCAGCGACGCACAGCCAAAGCCCAACGCGGACACGCTTCGACCGAGGCCTGGACAGACGACGGTTCTCATGAGCGGACATTCCCTCGGTTGGCCCGCAACTCACTCCTTCAAGGTTCGACAATGCGCGGTTCCGTGTCAATGCCGATCACGACCCGGCGCACGGCTGGGAATTCGGGTTAACGGCTTTTTGGCTTTACGGGGGAGTCGTTATTCCTTGAGCGTGCCTGATTCGGTGGAGCGCGCGCATGTCCCTGATGTTCGACGACGAGACCCCGCGGTCGC